>Ga0228666_1000181_pt1 | contig 42153 bp, 34 predicted proteins | sample 80DmetaG_FD_182702 | JGI IMG/M metagenome (GOLD analysis project Ga0228666, IMG submission 182702) | Seawater microbial communities from Monterey Bay, California, United States - 80D | ecosystem: Environmental > Aquatic > Marine > Coastal | place: USA: California | collected 2016-10-11 | reverse complement strand
TGGATTATCAGTAGTTTCAAATGCTGAAATAAGTGGAACAATAAGTGTAGCAGGAGTAGCTGATGTTGACTCGATTGCTATTACTAATAACGCAACTGTAGGAGGAAATATGGGTGTTACCGGTGACGTAACTCTTAGTGGTGGTTTATCAATGGATAACTTCTCAGTAGCTGATACTTCTGGTAATACAATTGTTGGTGGAACTCTTGATGTAACCGGAAACACAATACTTGGAGGAACACTCAACTCAGGATCTATTACAACAACCTCAACTATAAATGGCACTAATATTACAGCAAGTGGTTCACTTAATGGTGCTACTGCCGCTGTTATAGGTTCTGCTACAGTAGGAGGAACTCTCGGTGTAACAGGAAACGCAACCTTATCAGCTGATTTAGATGCTGTAAATGCTGATTTCAGTGGAACACTTACTGTATCTGGCGACACAACCGTAAATAACCTTATTGTAAATGGAACATCTACTATCAGTTCGATGTCTATTTCAGGTGGTTCAGTTGATGGTTCAGTAATCGGTGCTACAACAGCAGCAGCAGGTTCATTTACTGATCTTTCCGCAACTAAATTAATATCAGCTCTTGATGCTAATGATAAGGCTATTACTAATATTAATGTTGATAGCGGTTCAATTGATGGTGTTGCTATAGGTGCTACAACCGCATCTACTGCTTCAGTAACATCTCTTGATATTGCGGGAGATGTAACAGTTACAGGCTCGCATGTTATTGATATGGGGGCAAATAAATTAACAAATGTTGCTGACCCAACTTCTGCTCAAGATGCGGCTACTAAATCATACATTGAATCAGTAATAGATACATTAAATCAAAAGAAGGCTGTAAAAGCAGCTACAACTCAAAACCTTACTGCTACTTATACAGGAACTGATACTCTTACAGTAACAGCTACTGGTGTATTTGTAGTTGATGGAGTAACACCTAATGTAAATGAACGTGTTCTTATTAAAGACCAAACAAATGGTTTTGAAAATGGTATTTACTTTGTGCAGACTGTGGGAGAAGTAGGTGTAAGTGCTGTTCTCAAAAGAACATCGGATGCTGATACTCCTGCTAAATTAGCATCTGGTTCATTTGTATTCGCTGAAAGAGGAGCAACTCAAGACAATATAGGTTTTATCCTTACACAAAATAGTGCTATGAACTTCACATCTGTATCTAACACATTCGCTCAATTTACTGGTGCATCTTCTATAACAGAAGGTAATGGTGTAACTGTAAACGGAGACACTATTAGCGTAAATAGTGCCTTACCACATGTAACTTCTGTAGGAACATTAACAGGACTTACAAGTAATGGTAATGTTGATATAACTGTTCATAATGGTGTAGATGCGGGACTTAAATTAAATAGCACCCTTGTAACATCTACAGCAGAAGAATTGAACATTTTAGATGGTGTTAATGCGAATAAAGATGAATTAAATATATTGGCTGGTCTTACTGCGGGAACTGCCGATCTCGAAAAATTAAGCGGACTGAATACATCTAAAAATGAGTTGAATTTATTATTTAACTCTAATCCTAATATTGTAAATAATGGCGGTGCTGTTGTATATGGTAATGCTGGTGAAATAACAGCCAATCATTTAACATTTACAAGTGCCACAATGAAAGGTCATATTATTCCTGATGCCGATGTAACATATGATATTGGTACTCCTGAAAGAAAGATTCGCGATATTTACATTTCAACAGGTTCTATGTGGGTAGGTGATGGTCACAAAATGGGTGTTGCCAATGGCGGAATGACAGTAAGAAAACGTAAAACTGATATTGTTCCTCAACCTATTATTGATGCTGGTGGTTCAGGAGCGGCCGCATTAACTTTACTCGGTTTATCCAATATAGAAGATATTACACTTGATAGCTGGTTATCATATGGTAAAACTCTTGATATTGCTGGTAAAGGTATAGGTAATGCTGAATTAACTGATATATTCACAGATGATGCTTCTAACTACGATAGTAGTTTCGACTTTGATGGAATAAAGGCTTCATCGGATGAAATTAATGTATTACAATATGCTGTTAAGGGAACTATACTTGCCGGGAAAGGTGTTATTTATGGAGACGCCGGTGAAGTCAATGCTACTACACTTCAAATTGCCGGAACTTCAGTAACTGCCGATGCTACTGAACTTAGTTTACTTGAAGGTTCTCTGCCAGGAATAGCTGTAGGTGGTAAAGCAGTAATATATTCAAATAACGGAAAACTTACTGGAGAATTACTGACTGCTGTTCAGCCTAATATAACTTCTGTAGGAACATTAGATGGATTAACAATATCTGCCAGCCAGAATATTGATGTTAACTTTAACGTAATTGATAATCTCGCAGATCCCACAGATGCGTCTCACGCAGCTACAAAATCATATGTAGATAGTGCTTCACAAGGATTATCTGTTAAGCTTTCAAGTAAAGCCGCAACAACTGCTAACTTAGCAGGAACATACGATAATGGAACTGACGGTGTTGGAGCTACACTTACTGCCTCTGCTAATGAAGCATTAGTAGTTGACGGAATAACTCTTTCAGTTGGAGATAGATTATTGGTTAAAGACCAAACAAATGGTTTTGAAAATGGTATTTATTCATTAACTACATTAGGAGATGGTTCAACTGCTTGGGTAATAACCAGAGCAACTGATAGTGATGACGCAAGTAAATTACCTACCGCATTCTCATTTGTATCATCTGGAACAACATATGAAAATATCGGTTTCAGCATGAATACAGGTGGCGCATTAACTATTGGAACAACTGATCTTGTATTCACACAATTCTCTGCTGCTGGACAAGTAACAGCTGGAACAGGACTTTCTAAATCAGGAACTGTAATGTCAATTGAATCATCGCAACCAACCATAACACAAGTAGGAACTCTTTCAAGTCTTACTGTATCTGGTGATATTGAAGGTGCTCAAAGCATTGATGTCCAAGGACATGATGGTTCATCGGCCGGATTAAGATTGAATGGAGCATTAGTCACAGCTGATGCAACTGAAATTAATGTATTAGACGGTATTGATGTTCAAACAAGTGAGCTTAATATACTCAAGGGTGTATTAGCTGATAAAGAAGAGATTAATTTACTTAAGGACGCTTCTGCGGGAGCAATTGTTAATAACAAGGCAGTTGTATATGGGTCCACAGGATTCATCAATGTAGCTCAGCTTAGACTTAATGGAACTGCTGTAACTGCTACTGCTGGTAATATTAATCAAATTGCCGGATTAACCTCATCTTCATTTGAACTTAACAAATTAGATGGTGCTACTGTAAGCACCTCCGAGATTAACTTGCTTAAGGATGCGGTAGCTGGAACTATTGGTGATAGTAACGCTGTAATTTATGATTCAAATGGTAATGTGAACATGAAAAAATTAATTATTGACGGAACTACTGTAAATGCTTCGGCGACCGATATTAATAATATTACAGGCTTGACTGCTGATGTGTCAGAACTTAATATTCTTGATGGCGCTACTATTAATACTACGGAATTAAATGTTCTCAAAGATATAGCTGTTAACACAGCAGAACTTAATAAATTATCTGGTTTAGATAGTTCTATTGTAATAGCTGACATTAATAAATTAACAGGTTTAGCTACAACTGCCCCTGAATTATTACTACTTAATACTGCTCAATCAGGAACTGTAGTTAATGGTAAAACTGTTGTATATGGAAGTGATGGTTCAATCGATACAACTATACTGAAGATAGGTGGTGTTGAAATAACTGCTACTGCTGAAAACATTAACAGCATTGCTGGTTTATCAGTAGGTTCAGCTGATCTTAATAAATTAGTAGGATTAAATACAACAACTGCTGAGCTTGAATTATTGAATACATCCTCTGCGGGTGCTATAAATGGTGGAAAAGCTGTTATCTATGGAGCAGGTGGGGAAATTAATGCTACTAAACTTCAAATCGGAGGAGTAGATATTGATGCATCTCCAGCAGATATTAATAATCTTATAGGAGTAACCGCAAATAAAGATGAAATTAATTTCTTAGATGGAGCAGATAAAGGCCTTGCTATTGGAGGTAAAGCAGTAATATATGATGATAATAGTGCTATTAGAGCAACGTTATTAACTGCTGCTCAACCTAATATTACTTCAACAGGAACACTTGATTCACTTACAGTAACTGGTGCCACTGTTCTTAATGGTGGACTAACTATGGACAGTAACAAGTTTACAGTTGCTGATACTACAGGCGATACAAGTATTGGAGGAACATTAACTGTCACCGGTGATGTAACATCATCGGGAGGTATATTACAGAACAGTAGTTACACTGCTTTAGCTAACTTACCTAATGCTACTACAAATAATGGTTCTTTTGTCAAAGAAGATACTAACGGTGGAGCTTACTACGCACATGGTGGTAACTGGGTAAAACTTTTAGATTCAACTTCAACAAGAATTGAAGACCTTACAGAAACAGCAAATGCTAAATTCTTTACTGATGCTGAAAAGACAAAATTATCCAATATTGATGATGATGCCAATAACTATACTCTTCCAGCTGCTGAAGCAGGTGTTCTTGGTGGCGTTAAGGTAGGCAGTGGATTAGCAGTTGATGCTAACGGTGTATTAAGCACAAGTGTCACAAGTATATTATCACTTAGTGATACCCCGGCATCATTTACAGCCAACAAAATCTTGAAAGTTAATTCAACGGGAACTGGTGTAGAATTTGCCGACGAAGGAGGTTCATTTACAAGCCTTTCTGATACACCAAGTTCTTTAGTAGCTGGTAAAGTATTGAAGGTTAATTCAGGAGGAAATGCTATTGAACTCGCGGATGCGGTAGGTGGACATGCTATTCAAGATACTGGAGTAACTCAAAATACAAGATCTAAGCTTAATTTCATAGGAGCAGTAACAGTAAGTGACAATGCGGGAACTGATACAACAACTATTAATATTTCATCTGGATTGACTACAGGAACACAGACTATTAGCGGCGATAAGACATTTAGTGATGATGTAACTCTTAGTGGAAATACCTCAATAAGTTCTCTTTCATTTAGCGATGCTGATATGGGAGGTCATATTATACCAACTCAAAACGCACAATTTGATATAGGTTCGGCTGAATACAAGGTTCGCCATCTTTTCCTTTCTGATAATTCATTGTGGATAGGTGACCAACACAAATTGAGTATTAAGGGTGGTAAATTCTCTACAAGAAAACGTAAGAAATCTAATACTTTCATACCAGCAAGTATTGTCGCTGCTGGTGGTGATGGTGCCGCCGCAAAAGCAGTCGCAGGTGTAGGAAGTCTTGCTGATATGACTATTGACAAATGGCTCGGATATGCTAGAACATTACCAGTAGCAGGAAAAGCAATTGGGCAAGCTGATGTGATGGATATCTTTAATGATAATGATGATGATTTCGAAGAAGAATTTATAACTGATGGTATTACAGCTTCTCCTGATGAAATTAATTTATTAAGTGGATCATCCGCAGGTAGCATTACTGCTAATAAAGCTGTTATATATAATGGTGATGGTAAACTAATGGGTCTATTAGGGACAGCAGAGCAACCTAATATTACAACATTAGGTTCTCTAAGTGGTATTACTATTAGTAGTGGACAAACAGTTGATATCGGATCTAACAAGATAACAAATGTTGCTGATCCTACTGCTAATCAAGATGTAGCTACTAAAGCATATGTTGATTCTAACACAAGTAGTGGAGTAACTAACTTCCTTGCTTTAACTGATACTCCTTCATCCTTAAGTGCTAATAAATTCCTTGCTGTTAATGCGGCAGGTAATGCCATTGAGCTCGTAAATGAACCTTCTGGTGGCGGTGGCGGAGGAAGTAGTAATTTCCTTGATTTAACTGATACCCCCTCAACTTTAACAGCAGATAAATTCCTTGCTGTAAATTCATCAGGAACTGCTATAGAATTAGTTGATGCTCCTTCAGGTGGAGGTGGAGGCGGTGGTGGAGGTGGCGGCGCCTCTACAATGTTAGCATTAACTGATACTCCAAGTTCATATACTGGTATGAGTGGAAAGGTCGCTCGTATAAATTCATCTGAAGATGCCATTGAATTTGCTGCTGTTCCTATTCCAAATATATCTTCAACTTCTATTATTGAACCATCGTCTGAAGAAATAATATCTATATCGCATAATGAATTAAAAACTCTACCGCCATTAAAATATGTAGGAGGAGTCCCTCCTGTAAGTCATACTTACTACGGACCTCACCCGGCAAACTCCAATGTTACATACGCTTATGGTGGTTTGGTAACTGACAGTGAAGGTATTATATATCACACCCATAAATCGTCTTATAGCGTTATAACTAAATTTGGCAATAATTTAGAAATGTATAAACATACCAGTTACGGAGCTCATGGGTTTTATGGTATATCTAAATTGGCAATAGATAGTAATGACAATATTTTTGGTATAGAGAACAATAATAAAACTGTCGTTAAATGGCATAAAGCCTTATCAATACAGTCACAAGCAACAGAAGGTTGGAAATATGAGGGCCTTCCTGTCGAGGCATCATATGTCAGAGGTATCACTGTTAATACAAGTGATGAAATTATCGTAATAGGCAATAATAATAAACTTTATAAATTAAACAATGAAACAGGTGCTCATACAGAGTATCTGGATATTTCGAATGAAAATTTAATAACAGACACTCCGATAATAACAGCTGGCGATGACAATTCATTATATATGGCACTCGCATCAAAAACTGGGTCATGGTATGCACATACTATATATAAGATAACTGAAGATGCACAAGGTGTTCCTTCTATTGCACTATTTGTAGGAAAAGCAGATCAAAATTCTAATGTAACAGAAGGTACAGGGGGCAATGCTGAATTTACAAGAATTACAGGGTTGTTATATGATAAAGAAACTCAAATACTTTATGTAGCTGAGGCATATCATTTAGTATCAGTAGATTCAAGCGGTTTATCTTCTATAATAGCAGGAAACGGAAATTCCACACCTCAAACTGATAATTCAATTGGATTAGATGCGTCTATTGCTGTTGCTGGAGTTATGACATTCACAGGAAGCGGGTCGTTATTAATAGCTACTCAGTATCCATCCTCATATGGAAGCGATAGTTATTATCGTGTGTTTGGTATTGGAAGGTCTAAAATTACTACTAATGAGAAAACAGTTTATGGAGCTAATAGGCAAACTATAAGTATAGGTGGAAATGATGTATCTGTCGTATCAGACCCAATTATAACATTAAATAATACTGGTGATAAGAAGGGTTTTACTCTGCATGAAAATATTGATTTTAATAGTTCAGAAACCCTCGCATCTGCTGTAGCAGGATATACAGGACTAAATTACCTAAACAGTCGCAATGAATTGGTCCCTTTTATATTAGATCCTGAAATAACTGGAACTGTCAGTGGGGTGAATCCTACTCATCTAAATGGATACCATTTATGGATTGAACTTGAAATGGCTGGAGTTCAAACGATGGTGTTGGATTCATATGGGACTATGTATGGAATAGGTCAATGGTCATCTAATAGCTATGGTCGTGCTGCAGGAGAACTTCAGCTATATCGCACTCCAAAACATACAATGAAGCAAGAATGGATTACTAGTTGTCAATCACTGCCCTTCACTTGGATTGATGTAGATAACTCTGGGGCTTATTTAACTATTGATGATTATGATAATATTTATTGGACTGATGGTGGTAAGTATGATATAGGGAAGATGACAGCATTATCTCAAACAAGGACCGGTAATGTTAATAAATATTTTACTTTAGCAGGTCAAGGTGTTGACAGATTCCCTTATGATGTGCGTGCTATAGCAGTAAGTCCTAACGGTGTTCACTTATATGCGGCGGCATCAAGTGAAAGCGACAGTTCTCCCTCAGAAATATATAAAATTAATCCATATACTGGAGTAACAACATTATACACTTCATTTACCAATATAGATATAAGAAGAATCAGTGGTATGATTGTTAATAATTCAAATGAAATATATCTAACTTCTTGGGCCGAATCAAGTGGGCCTTTAAGTGGTGTTGTAAAGGTAACCAATAATAATGGAACTATTACACATACAATTATTGCAGGTAATAATACTACAGGAAATACAATAGGCACAGAATCCTCACCTAAAACGGGAGCTGAAGCAAGATTTAGTAAATTAGTAGACCTTTCTTTCGCGAAGGGACATAATAACAAAACCAGAGATATTGTTTATGCTATAGCTGAAAGTTATGGGCCCATTGCTATCATAGATATATCTTCTTCTGAAATTAAAGTTACGCCTTCAGGTGCTACAACAGGACCATACACTTCATTTATGTATGTAGATAAATATGATAATGTGTTCTTTGACGCGACCCATGGTGGGAGGCAGGGTGGTATCTATGGACTCCCATATACCAATGCAGTTAATATTAAAACAAGCACTTTAAGTATAGACATTGAAACAGGAGTAGGTGTAACTTCACATGGAGATACTATAGCTGGTGTCACTGAATCTGTTTTAACTATTAAAGGTGGTGAAACCGTTGAAACTTCGATGGTAGGTAATTTAAGTGTATCGGGAGATTTAATTGCTAAGTCTTTAGCTATGGATGGTTTCTCTACGGTGGCATCATCTAAATCTTCACAAGTTACAATTACTAATCCTCATTTTAGTGCTGCTTCTTCAGGAACTCCAACCCAATTTTTAAGTGCTTCAACTACCGCAGGTGAAATAAAAATAGGAACAGGTATAGCATTTGATTCAGAAGGATTTATGTTCGTTACAGATAAAGTTAATAAACAAATCCATAAGATTACCCCTGCGGGAGTTTCATCTGTATTTTATACTTCACCTGATTCAGGACATCCGTTTGATATTATAATTGCTGCTGATGATACTAAATATGTTAGTTTATTAGAGACAAAACGAATTATGAAAATAGATCCTGATGGAAACGCAACAGAATATTGTTCAGGATTCCCTGATTATGTGAAGGGATTAGCATTCGATTCTTTTGAAAACCTCTACACAATATCTTTTGATAAGATTTACACGGTTACTCAGGATATAAAGAGCATTTGGCATGTATTAAGCTGTGGTTCTGATAGTTCAAGTGAAAGCGGTCCTCGTAGAATTATTTTTGATGAAAATGATACAGCTTATGTATCTACATATGATAAAACACATCAGATTTTAAAAATTGAAAATGGAACAGAATCTGTATTTATAGGTCACTCTGATGCAACGGCAGGAAAAATTGAATACGGATTTGCAAACGAAACTAAATATAGCTCACCTGATGGAATAACTTTTGGTCCTGATGGAAACTTTTATATAGCAGATAGCGGAAATAATCAAGTTCGTAAGTTTGACATGTCAAGAGGTATGGATGGAAGATCAACTGGTTATTTCAATAACTTTAATAGTTTACCCAGCGGAATTGTCTTTGATAAATATGGTATAATTTACGCGACTACTACTCATTCCTCGACTACTTCGCAAAAAATATATGCGGTCCAAGCGGTTGTTTTATCTTCTGAACAAGTATCATATGCTGTTGATTTTGAATTAGACGGAGTTAAAACAATTATTGGTTCTGAAGAAACCCAATCCGCGTCAATTAAGGCATTAAGTATTACATCTGATAGTAATGGTGACACAACTATAGGTATGGGTGCTGATATAAGCTTTGGAAGTTCAGCTAAATTAGAAATGATAACAACCGAAAATGCTCCTATTATAGCACCTCACATCAATCCTAATGTTACAATTACCGACGGCAGTGTTCTCACTATTAAACAAAATGCGGTTCCTTTACCACATACAGAGGGTTGGAGTGGAGCTAATGGTGCTATAAGTCCATATTTAAGTGATATGTGTTTTGATAAAAATGGAAATATGTACTTTGTATCTAGGTTTTCTTGGGGCGCGATGAGTTATCTAGATGGCACTCAAGATGGGGATATGGCAGGTATACATAAAATGGCGCCTGATGGAACTATAACATATAAATGGTGGTATTATTCAGACCCATCCATTGAACCTACTAAAGGCGAGGTAGGTATTTGGAGTGGAAGCGCATGGGATAATGCATTTAATCTGCCTACAGCTATATGGTGTGAAGGAAACGATATATATCTTGGTTGTGGTGACAACGGAACAGCAAATTGTCTTAAAATATCAATTTCTGATACAGGCGATATTTTATCGACTAAAGTTTTACGTCTTAATAGAGCAGCGGCTGCTGGTAGCGTGGTTGGACCTTATTCAGCACCGGTAAAAGGTGTAAGTGTAGACGGCGATTCCGCAACTACAACGCCACCAATCGCCAAGATAAGATCCTTTTCTAATGGAGATATTTGTCTGGTAACAGGTGCTCGTAATACTACTAGTCAGATTAGCGGTATGGCTGTTTATAGATATAGTCCCACAAATGATACTTTAATCAAGCTTTTATCATACCAAGATCTTTATGAACCAGGAACCTCCGGTAACTTCTTTACAGGGAGTACCGAGTTCGGGAGAAAAACTAAGGAGTGTGGTTTGGATATAGATAAATCAACTGATACAATTTATTTAGCATGTGGTGCGCAAGTTTCAAAATACACTACTACTACAGCCGGCACAATAGGAGAGTCTACTGTGATATCAGGAAGTTCTTGGGCAGGAAGTATTGACGGCACTTATGATGGCTCTACTGGTTACCCTCCATCTGCTGATGTTTATACTCCATATGCTTGTTCATATAACAGTGTGGATGGTCATTTATACATATGTTCGCCACACAGTGCTGTAATACGTAAGATAAATGTAGCTACGAAAACAGTCACAACTTTATCAGCAATACCTGCTGCAGTATTAGCAAATCCATTGTCGACTGTCGACGAAAATTGGAATCCAACTTTAACTGATGGGGTGGTAGGAAATGTATATTTCCACGGACCAACAGGTGTTCAATTCAACCAATATGGTGAATTATATATTTTAGATAAATATCATATTCGTGCTTTAGGATTTGCCACAGTTAATAAAAAATCAATAACCAGAAAATTAGATATTGTAATGAATGGTGGTACTGAAATAGTTCCTGCATTAACTACCAACTATAGTGGTTCAGTAATGACATTTGAAGGTGATTCCAATTCAAATAAAGCAGATATCGCTACAATTAATGCTAATGAAACTATTATATCAGGCAATTTTACAGCATCGAATGTATTCTTACCTAAGAAGTCAACAACTGAAAGAGATGCTATGAGTGCTCAAGATGGTATGATTATATTTAATACTACTGATAGTAAAGCACAGGTATATGGAGGCGGAAGCTGGCATAATCTGTGGTAATTATTAAATGTATATTAGTTAATAAAAGTAACCAATATTAAAGTAATTTTGTAATATTTTATAAAATTACTTATAGATTATTCAAATTTTTATTATAATGAACTCTTCTTCATCTGAAAGTGAAAGCTCATCTAATGATGAATTTCTTTCTCGTGAATCGATAAAGTCAAGGGAGACAGGATTGCCAAATGTATATAGATTGGCCTCCAAGAGAGAAATATCTCCTGAAGACGACGAAGAAATTATTGAAATAATGAATAGTTCCCATGATGATGAACTGGAAGAAGTTGATAAGGATTTAAGTAGGGCGGTTCCCTCAAAAGAAAAAAGCCAATCAAGTATGGAAGAAATAGTTAATGAACTTGCTAACAGCACAACCTTAGACGAATGTGTAATATGTTTAGATGGTATAACTGAAGGAGAACTTATAAAGAACGAATTATGTAATTGTGTTTTTGTATATCACTCAAAATGTTATTATGAATGGATAAATAACTCAAAAAAGAATACGTGCTTATTATGCAAACAACCTATAATAGTTACAAATAATATTATAACAAATACAAGGATCATGGATATTTTGGATAATAAATATAAACAAACGGATAGTAATATTCAAGAAGGTGCACTTAATATAGTTAATAGACCTGTTTTAGAGAGAGAATCTAATAATAGTTATTCGTGTATAGAATTTATTTACAATTATAATCTTAAGAAAATGGAAATTTTTTTATATATATTGTTAATTATATGGAGTATTTTGATGGTTTTTATAATATTACTAATTTTATAGTAATGTTATCTTTATTTCTATTTAAAGATAACTCTACTTATATGATTAAGCTTAACAATAGAATAGACTAATTATAAAAAATAATTAAGTTTATTCGTTTAAATCTTAAAAATTAAAATATTTGTATATATTGTAATAATTCAAGTAGGTCTTATTATCCAGATTTGCCCACAGCATAAAAATAATATTAAAATCAGACGTAGTAAAGAATATTCTTTACAAATTAGAGTTAAGTCTCTAATAAATAGAGTTCAATTCTCTATTTAAATTTACATATTAGTTGAAATAAATCACATAAGATTTAAAAACTAATACAGTAAATCCTAATAAAAGCAAATCGAATTATAAATATAGTTTAAAAATAGACAAAGTCAGTAATTATCTGATTTGTCGTTACCAGCCTTGCCTCATCCCCCACCTTTGCCCCGAAAATGATTAGTTAGAGTTAGTAAATATAGTAAATTTATTAACTTAAAAAAAAAAATAAAAAATAAAAAAATAGTGTAGTGTAGTGTAGTATAGTGTAGAATAGCGTAGTATAGTGTAGAATAGCGTAGTATAGTGTAGAATGTATTGTATAAATAATAAAAATGTGTAGAATAATTTAAAATTAGTTTTAGTTAATATATAAAAATTAGCGAATAAAAACCCAGCCGGTTAAGGCATATATAGTATTCAGCATAATTATAAATATATAACCTTTAGACGAAAAGAGGCATCTTATGAAAAGATAAGATGTTTAGTTAATATTAACGATATTAATATTATAAATTTTGGAAATGGACGGAAATTGTGTATTAGATGTAGATATACGAAAATATTTAATTTTTTAATTAGATCAAGTGTGTATCCTTGCAGTGCGGTGTATTGGATACAAAAATTTTACTTTTTAAGACTTTTATTTTTTTTGAAATAAAACTCTTTCTATATAGAAATGGATAAGTTATATATAATCGTATTAGTTTTAGTTATAATTGTTGCATGCCAGACAAAACAAGAAAATGTTGAAGATTTTACTGTGTTAAAAAAAACAATTATTCATGTTAAGAAAACTTTTCAATATGGTTTTTTTGTTATAAGTAATACTATGGGTATTTTAAAAGATTTTATCACATTTAAATGGATGTAGATATAATCTATTTATAGACATTATGTTATAATTAGATTAATGAGAGGTCCTATGTATGATTTTTTCATAGCATATATAGTAATACTTTTACTTCTTACGTTTTTGAGTATTAAAGAAGTTAGAAATGAAATCACACATATTTTCTATGTATTATACCTTTTTTTAGTTAACTTATTAATCAAGGTAAAAAAATTTATAAGTGATTGTGTGTATGGAAATAAAAAAAAAGACACTCACTATATTATTAATCCAATTACTGACATTGAGTCAAATCAATTTGAATTAAGCACTCAAGTTGATGTGACGAGATATGTAGAATTATAAATTATGAAGCGCTTCTTGATACTTGCTCTTCATTATTTTCCTTTGAGTAAACATTAAGGACCCTTGCTGATGGATCAATTACATTACCACTCCATTTAGGTAACCAATAATAAGGTAGAATATTTGCTCTTTGATTAAATGTTTCTTCAAAAATCTTTCTATAATAGTATGCTTCTTTTATTTGTGGTGGATTATGCGAATATTTGTCCTTGCTTTGTAAGAATTCATCATCAGAAATTAGTACATCAATTCTATCTTGAATTATTTCATACCAAGCTTTCTTTTGTGATGAAATACCATCAGACATACCTTCTTTTGTTCTCCATAATACATCTGGAGGTAATAAATCTTGTCCATCATAAGCTTTTCGTAGCAGATATTTTTCCATATTATAATTTTTAGGAATTTTGAATTTAGGCGCAATTCCCAGATAATAATCGAGAAATTCTTTGTCTAAAAACGGAACTCTTACTTCAAGACCCGTTCCTGCAGTGGATTTATCACATCTTAAAACGTCAAAATAAGAAAGGTCTTTCATCAGTCTTAGAATTTCTTCTTGAAATTGATTTTCAGTAGGAGCATTGTGAAAGTATAAATAACTTCCCGAAGCTTCATCACTTCCTTCTCCGCTAAATAAAACAGTAATATCACTGGTTTCTTTGATATATTTAGATAATAGATACATTGGTGTGCTTGCTCTGATAGTTGTAATATCATATGTTTCTATCTCTTTTACAACTTCAGGGATCGCATTAAACATATCATCTACTGAAATAATTAATTCATGATGCTCTGTTCCTAAAAAATCAGCAACCTTTCTGGCATATTCTAAATCAACTGCTCCCTCAAGACCTACGGAAAATGTTTTAATAGGTTTTTTAAACTTTTTAACAACTAATGCTGTTATAAGACTTGAATCCAGGCCTCCTGATAGAAGACATCCAATAGGTCTATCACTCAATAATCTTTTAGTGATACTTTCATCCATTTTTTCTCTTATATGTTTCATAATATCTTCTTCATTTGTATTGACAAGTTTATATACCATATTGTAGTATCTTGTGAATCTAATGGATTCGATATTTTTAGGAAGTTCTGCCTCTTTTACACAAATAAAGGTCCCAGGCTTAAACTGAACAACTGAGTCACATAATTTGTCTAAATTTTTACATTCACTTGCCATAACAAGTGCTTTTTCTGATGTTCCTATGTAGAATGAACGAACTCCTATAGGATCGCGACCAGCAAAAATCATTTTTTTTGTTTTGTCTATGAGCACAAAAGCAAATACTCCATCAAGAGATTGAATTGTTTTTTCAATTCCGTATTTCTTGTACATATGAACAATGATTTCACAATCACTTGTTGACCTTGTTTTGAAATTATTTTCGTCGGCAAGCTGTTTCCAGTTATAAATTTCACCATTACATATTACAGTAATGTTAAAATCTTCAGGATGCACAATAGGTTGATTTCCTAATTCACTCATGTCATTAATTTTCAACCTATGAAACATAAGAAACTTATTCGTATCTATTGTTCTTGTAACTGTATTATCTGGCCCACGTTTTCTACATTTCATTCCTTCAACATTAATTAACTTTAAATCTGAATCGCTAATACTATTAGACGCAATATATGCAAAAATTCCACACATAAATATAATATAATAATAGTTATAGTCCAATATATTTAAGTCAAAACTATCGCATTTAAATTTTGTTTAATTATATAAAAATATATATAGATGTATTACTTTTTAGCAATTCTCCCAGTTATATTAGTTTTAATAAGTTTGATTGTCTATTTAGTTTCTTATTATAATGATATTTATAGTTTTCTTCCTAAAAGTGCTGAATGTTTTTCAAAATTTAAGGGTTCTCCTATATCATCAATCCATTTTAAGGAGTATCTGAAATCAGTTCACCCATATATTCAAAAAATAAAGTGTCCTAATATGAAACATAACTTTATTTTGGATTATTCAAAGAATATAAGGCAACTTCCTAATAAATATAAAGAAATGCTTGTAACCTATACAGGTATTGCTGATAAACTTACTAAAAATCTTGGAAGATTTAATAGTTATCCGTGGAATTTCTATGTTTCGATCAATAATTTAGAAATGAACATGCCTTATACATTAGATAGTTCAATAATTGTAGCATTATCTAATTTAGAAGAAATTTATCATACATTTAAACATGGTCATATTAATAAACAATTTTTAAATATGTTAATTCATGAAAAAATTCATATTGTACAAAGAGGAAATCAAGATATGTTTAATAAATTTTATAAACAGATTTACCCGATGTTAAACGAAAGATTTTATAATAAAATCCCAGATAAAATTCAGCAATCAAGAATGAATAATCCTGATAGCAATAATCAATTATGGACTTATAAAATAAATAATAAAATTATGCTGCCATTATTAGTTTATTCTAACAATTCAGTTAATGAGGTAGCATATAATGTAGAGAATTATAATGATATTATCTATTTAAGACAAAAGAAGCATAAGTTAGGTTTTAAATCACACACATCTATTTATCATCCTAACGAAATTTTTGCTTGTTCGGTAGCTCACCATATAGTAGATAGAACTTTACCTGGGAATTATATAAACTTTATGAAAAAGGTATAAAAATAATTAAAGATGTTATATTAATTATTTTTAATGGCAGACTACTCTATAAATTTTACAATATTTGAAAAAAAAACATTTGTTATCGCAGTTACATTATCTATGATAAGTACGATATGTTATACTATTTATCAACTTGTTCAAATTGATACGGATTTAATAAAAAAAGGAGATAGAACTGAAGTGCATATGATTAATTTTACTTCTATAATATCCTTTTTTTTATGGTGTATAGCTTTTGGACTAAATAAAGATTTAATGTTAGGCAATATAAATAATAATTAATTTCGTTAATTTAATTTTATCTCTATTTAAAAAATATGGATATTATATACTTTATATGACAAGTGAAGACTTAACAAGTCAGACATACATAAGTTTTAATCAAACTGAAAAGTATGCCTGTTTTGGAACAAATATAGGATTTTATATATATTCCTTAAATCCATTTAAAAAAATTTTATCTCGTAAAATTGATTCCGGTGTATCAATTGTTAAAATGTTATATGAATCAAATATAATTATTTTTGTAGGTAAACAAGATAAAGGACTTTATCCTAATAATAAATTAATCATTTGGGATGATAGTAAAAAATCTGTTTTAGGGGAAATTGCTTATAATAAACCTATATCCAATCTTAATGTTACCAAAGATTATATAGTGGTTCTTGTAGATAAAAAGATATATATTTATAAGTTTGATACTCTTAATCTAGTAAAAACTATTGATGTATCGCCACATCCTAATAAACTAATATGTATGGGTCTAGAAAATCCAGAATATCTTGTTTATCCAAGTGAAAAAACAGGAGTTGTTTCAATTACTAAATTATCTGAGGATTACCTTGAAGAAATAGAAGCTCATTATTCAGCAATAGAAAATTTATTTGTTAGCAATGATGGTAAATATGTTATTACGGCATCTGAAACTGGAACAATGATAAGAATATTTAATATTGAGACAAAAGAAAAACTTGTTGAATTTAGAAGAGGTGTAGATCCTGCTAAGATTGTAGATATTAAACTTTGTAACAATAATTCTATTTTACTTGTATCTTCAACTAAGGGAACCATACATTTATATAATACGGGAATAGACCCTGAACTTAAAGCGAATAATACATCATATGATAGTTATGGAATGCCTTTAATTAAATGGGCTTTACCTCAATATTTTAGTGATTCTTTTAGTTTTACAAGATTCAATTTAGCTAATATTTCAACTGTATCTTCATTTGATAGAAAAGAACCTAAAATATATTCATTTGGACAAGATGGTCAATTCTATGAATTAAATTTTACAGATATAAATAACCCAGTTATTGATAGAACAATTAAATATATTTCTGATGAGAATGACCCCTTCTCGCAACGATCTACTACAATAAAGTAATTATTATTAAATTAACATTTAATAGTAACTAGTCATCAAGAAAAATTAAGAAGTCTCTTATATTCCTTCTAAATAATAAAATAAGACCTTTTATACAAACCATCGAAAGCATAAATATTATAGCACCTGTCTGAATTACATACTTAGTTTTTTTATTTATTTTATCTTTTCTAAAATACATTTTCATAAACATGTTCGTTATACCTGTTCCTAACTTATCATTTTCAATAACACTAAGAGGACAATCTTGCATATAAATATTTAATGCCAAAATTACCAGCATATTAAATGTTATTACGCCAAGAGTTAACCAGTCTTTTGTAAACATGCCTAATATAAATGAAACCATAACTATAAGGTAATGGGCGATTGAAAATATAAAACCTTCTAATTTAGTAACAAACGAAGATTTAGTTTCAGACATACATAAATAATACATAATAATTTAGAACAAATAACTGTATTAGATATCTATATTTAAAGCAATCGCGAATATATTCAAGTAATGACTTCTTTACCTGATGTTAATCTTATTATTATATTCATAGAAAAAGATAGACCGTCATATACACTTCATAAAATTAGTGAAGATATGAAAAAACTGGAGGATATTTATATTGCTGCCATTGAAAAAAAATGGATCCAATCAAAGCAAATGTTTTTTTTTATGAATAAAGGACAACTTTTACAAGGAGATATAGATATCTCTACTTTAAAATCTGATATTATGCTTATTATTTGTTCTAAATTAAATGATTTTAGATTGAGCTCTTATGTAAATAATAATAGTCTTATGCAGGATTTATCTAATATTATTATGCGACCGTCAATGTCTTCAGGAGGTATAACCCCCTATTTAAACACTAATGTAACTAATTTATCCAATAATTCAACTACCTCGACAAGTATACCTGTTGTCCCCTTTAATACTACAAATGAAAGCCTTGCTCCTGCGTTTTCTCAATTAAGTGAGACATCTTTAGGTAATGAAAATTCCGCAGGAAGTCAACTAATGCAGGAGTTTCAAAGTTCAATTAATAATATGTTAAATTCTTTAAATACATCAGTTTTAGACCCTGTAGTATCAACAGTATCTTCGGCACCTAATTCTAATACAACTACCCCTATTTCTATTAATAATACAACAATAATTTCTCCTATACCCTTAAATTCAACATCTGTATCAATGGAGACAATAAATTTGGATCAACATTTTGAAGACGTTATCGAAACAGAGACAACAAATAGTAGTCAGGTGGAAGGACTCGTTGATTCAGAGATAGAGCTTAATGAAAATGGCACCAATGTCGATTCTGTAACTAATACATTGACTCAATTGTTGAATATTTATCAATCGACATCAAGCACAAGTAATTTTGATAATATAAGGGAACTTTACGAAACAGAACTTAATGAAATGCTGGCAATGGGGTTTACAGATGAAAATAGAATACTAATGTCTCTATATGTATGTGAAGGTAATTGTGAAAACGCTATAAATTATTACCTGTCTTTACAGGGTGACTAATACTTGATAATAAATTTTTATCAGTAAGAGCAGTATTAACTATATTAGAAATATTTGTATCGCCAATTATTTTATCAAATAATATCCTTGATACACTGTGCTCTATAATATTAAGTATTTTGTCTGTGTCACTATTTGTTTGATAAATTATAAACCTATCTATATTTTCTAATAAATGTTCTTCGATTTTATTTACTATATTACATATCTCCATTATTATCTTGTTATCAAATAGGATTTTTGTAAAATCTAACAAAATTATGAATTTAGAACCTTCAACTTTAAACTCTTGTTTAATTATGTCAAGTTCTTCATACATATCATGTAAAAACGTAGGTTTATCATAATTATTATTATTAATATTCAGGGTTATGCATAATCTCTCATTAATCATAAAATCTTCAAGAACTACAAGATATCTTTCAATCATAGTATTCTATGTCTATAAAATATTTATAGATATTTACCTAATTCTAATAAAAAATTTTTATTAGAGTTAATCTCTTCTGCTTGCCGAAGCGGCTGGGGCGTGTCTTGTAAGCTTATCATTGTTAGGTTCAAAGTTATATAATTCGCTAAGATTACCATCGTCAATTAAAAATACGCATAATGCTATGCTTATCATTATTATTCCTGCTGGTAATTCTCTACTGGGAATAAAGTGTCTAATTATGATTCCGACCCCTTCAAACCATAAAGATATACTTATCGCTACAATTATTATATATATATTAGGCATTGAGGCTTTTAAACTTGTAAACATAATACTTATATTATAGGTGATATATTTTTATTTTAAATTTAATAATTGACTCTATTAATTAACAATATGGTCTATTAATAATTAATACTCTTTTACTGATAATATTTTTTAAAAATAATAATTCAACTTCTTCTGTAGTTTTTTCTTCTAAAAGCTCATTATTAAGTGTAAATAGTTCGTCACCTATATTGACTATATTTTTAAGTTTACTATTTTTATAGATATCGATAATTGTATAGTATTTTTTTTTTTCGAGTTCGATCCCTAATTTACCTTGAGGTAGTTCAATTACTATTCTATTATCATAAAAATCTTGATGATTAATAGCATTATAATCTTTTTCTAATAAAGATGACATATTATATAATCTTTATTACGATTTTATTCTATTGATAAATTATTTGATTGAGAGGTATTACATACCAGCATACATTTATCCAATGTATTTTTGTTGGAATTAAATGGTTTAGATCGCTTTAGTCTCAAACTGGCATCTTCTTTAATATTATCTTTTTCAATAACAATATATTTCTTGTCATTAGATGAAGAATAACCATTATCAATACTAGTTAATTCCTGAATAGGAATTATAGATATAAGAGGTGGAATCACCATTTTATACGTGTTAGTATAATTAGTATTATTAGCTCTAAATTCTTTAATTGACAAATGACCACCAAATATTTTAAGAGTTTGTTTAGGAGGCGCGAGTTTTATCTTAATATTATTATCATTATAAATCTTTCTATATAGGAAATTTAATAATGAATATCTTTCCCATATATCACAACCAGATTGAGTATCATCAAAGTTATATGCTGCTGCGCATTCAGGGGAGCAAAATATACCAAAAACTTTAAATGTATCATTTTTGTAATCACAAGGTAGAGCGCAAGGAGGACCTGCAAATGGATGACAGCACCACCAACAATATACTGATGTACATGAAGGCCATTTACAGCTCTTGTTGGCTTCATCAAATTGAATATTACATTTTTCAACGGTGCTTTTACTCGATTTTGATACATAATTATCCTTATCAAGGTCACGCTGTTTCTTTATATGATCCATAATGTGAACCACACCCTCTTTTTGACTTTTGTTACTATCGTTTTCAGAAAACCATTCTTTATTATGATTAACTGAATATTCTTCGTCTAGCTTGTTATTATTATCAACTGATTCAATACTGTTATTATCTTCAAGGTCATCAAGGACATCAAAAATTTCTTGTTGTTTTTCATCAAAAGGATATTGGCAAAATTCTGATATTGGCATCGTTCCCACACCTGTTAATTGACTTTCACTCAAATTAGGATTATTGTTTTGACTGATAAATTGATAATTATCAATTTTTGAACCTGTTATGTTATCCTGGTAGGGAACAGGTTCCGAAATATTTGGACTATAAGTAAGAATATCTGTATCCATATTACTTTTAATATTCTTTGATTGAATAGGCAAGTGTATAATAATGTTATCGCTTTCTTGTTCATTTACATTATTATGTATTACACCAATACTGGGTTCTTTAGGTTTTCTACCTCTTTTTTTAGGTATTTTAGGTTCTATATCTGTTTTAATTTTAGGTTTTCTTCCTCTTTTCCCCGGCGGTTTAGGTATCATTTCTTCGGGTGATTTTATTTTAGGTTTTCTTCCTCTCTTTTTTGGAATTTTAGGTTCTTGATTATTTAATTCAGTTTCTGTTTTAGGTTTAGGTTTTCTTCCTCTCTTTTTTTTAATTGGGACTTCATTAGTATCAGACATATACTATCTATATTTGATTTTCTCTTTAATATCTCTCTTCTTTAAATGAAAAATAATATATTTATATATTAGAATGAGTGACGTCCCTCCTTTAACATTAACTGCCGATATTTTATGGAGTTTTGTTAATATGACAAAAAATAATCTATATACACTTGGAAGTTATAAAAATATACTTAGAAATATTATTATTAGCCCCTTTCCATGTAATACGTCTAAATCTGTTACTGATAAAATATGTGGACTTAATTTAGATGGTTTAACTAAAAGCATAACAAATTTTAAACCAATTGGGTTTAAACAAATTAGACATTTAGCTAATAATTCGCGTTCTCTTGTCAAAAATATGATGACCGGGGGACAAACAGATGAAGATACACAGCAACTTAAAAATAATATACGAGAAATAAATCGTATAAATAAGAAGAATAAGGATTCAATAATGTGTGGAATATCAAAATTTTTTACACACGGGATTTGTAAAATAAATGAAATTAATGTTAGATTACTGACTGATGGTCTAAAAGTAGGTCTTATAGGAACAAATATAATACCAGATAAAATTGAGTCCGCACTTGATAGTGTTTATGATATTACTGAATCAGAATTAGAAGGTGAAGATTTAGAAGATGCATTAGGTAATATTGATGGAGATCTTGAAGATATTAATGACGTAAATGATTCAATGGAAGAAGCACTGTACGATGATGAAAAAAAAATAAAAAAAAGTAACAAATCTAAAAAGCAAAATAACCAAAAAAAACGTGTTAGTCCCAAAAAAAACAGAAAAGGTGCCCGTGTCTCTTCATCGAAAAGCACTGGTAGGTCATCTAAACGTGGAAAATCTAGAGGTAGAAGACAACGAGGTGGCAATTTTACTAATATAATAGATCCAATTAGTAACAAATCTGTTAATATTCTAAGTAAAAGAGGCCAACAATTAATAAAAATTTACTCCCACAAACTATAAATTATGTATATACTTAAAAACCATATACGTACATTAGATAAAGTATTTATGCTTAGTTGTAATTTTAATAAAACTTATAGTGATTACTACCGGTATTTTTCTAATGAAGGTTATCTTATTTTTTTATCTCTTATTCTTATTGTTGTTACTCCGTTGGATTATATATTATATATACGATGGTTAGACGGGATGATTAATTATAAATGGTTTGCATCATCTTTTATATTTCCACTTTTTGGTATTGTTTTTTTCTATGCAGGAGTATTATGTAAAAACCTGTTATCTAAACCTGTTGTAAAATGTTCTCAAAAACCTCTGGTTGTTATGGGTGTAATGGATGGAATAAGATCATTACTTCAGTCATTTTCGGCACCATATTTATCAATTATAGTAATGACTATATTGGATAAACTATCACTTCCTATTTTAATGGCATTTTCATATTGTATGTTGAACAGAAGGTATTATAAGTCTCATTATCTAGGAGTTTTTTTAACAGTATATGCTGTCATGGTATCGTATATTCCTTCATTCAGCGATGGTAAATTTAATGAAGGTTGGGCAACCACTATTTTTGTAATTAGTATTTTACCTGGAGTTTTATCATTTGTTTTTAAAGAAAAAATGCTTGATGACCAAGAAGTAGATATATGGTGGATGAACTTATGGATTTCAGTTTGGCAGTTTATATTCGGCATATTTATGTTTCCTATTATGTTATTACCATTATCAGGTTCTGATTTAACAATAAAGGTATCTGATGTAGGAAGTTATTTTAGGGATGCTTTTAAATGTCAATTTGCAGGAATTAATTCGAGACCTGGTGACCATTGCGAAAGTAATTTATTCTACTTAATAATTTATAATGTAATTTCAACTTTTATAAATGTTCTCATGTTTATGATGATTAAAGAAGGGAGTGCTACATATTACATGATTATTAATACTGTAAAATTACCTATCCAAGCTTGGTTGGGTTCATTTAAAAGTATTGCTGGATCAAATTATTCTCCTATTAATATTAATAATCTTTTTTCATTCGTATTACTTGCGGTATCAACTATGGTTTATAATAATAAAAAAGAAATATCTTATAAAAGAATATCCTCTACAGACTCAGAAGTTGAATTAAGAACAAGTGATGATAAAGACGAATCTGATGTAGATTATAGAGGCCTTAATTAATTTATATAAAAATTTTATATAAGTTATTGTCTTACATAGTGATAAATTGTAGTATTTTTTTTAATAATATTTTTTTCGTAGTTCATAAGATGCTGATAACTACCAATAGGTTGAATTTTAGGGCCTATGCCTGGTCCGTCGTCAAATTTATACCAAGCATTATTACATTTAAACATTGTCATATAGTGATTATTTTTCCAATAAACAAGACCGTTTAGTTTGTAAATTGTTCCGTCAACATTAATTTCTTCGATATTATCAATTTTTAATGGAACTAATTGGTCATTTCCTGTAAGTTTTCTTAAAAATATAAATATATCCTCTGATTGATTATCAAGTTCAGGATGTTCTATTTTAAGAACTTGTCTGAATCCTCTGTCTCCTAATTCATCAAGTTCTAATAATTTATCAGGGTCATCCTTTTTAAAAAATTTAGTATTATCATCATTAAATTGATAATTAGGATCCTTCATATGATACGTTTCGATTCCACCATCAGTAGGTTCACTTGAATTAACATCATTTTTCACATCAAGAATATCCATGATATTTATTGATTTTACCTTAATAGCGTTGTTTATTTTGGTCCTATCTTTTTTTGTGAACTCCCGTTGTAAAATATCACTAAAGTATTTGCGATTGACAGGTAAAGCTGCTAAATCTGAAGGCGACTGAATATACTTTTGTAAGTCTGTATGAAATATAAATTTATTAATTATACTACTATACTGAATATCTAAATACTGTATATCTACTTGACTGTTATTTATAGTTTCATGTTTATCATTATACATAGGTGTTCCATCACTATCAAAAAAAGCATTAAAATTAGAATCACCATATTTACGTAGTGTTTTATTAATTAAATCTAAATTAGAATTATCTTTCGAATAAAAATATTCGGTGAATCTATTGGTTCTGGATAAATTTGAATTTTCAGGAGGATACTTTATTTGTAGCATTCTAAATAAATCCAACAAAAATTCATCTGAATCTTGAAATTCTCCTTCACTCCATTTTTTTGTAGTTACACCATTACATTCTTTAAATATCGCTCTTAATTCTTCTATATTAGTATCAGTGCCTGTTTTAAACTTTTCAAATAACTCTCTAAATTTTATTCTTATACGATTTAATATTTCTACAGATTTAGCATTATTTTCAACAGTGTAACTTGTTCCATCAGCATTTTCTATAAAACATCTTTTATCATTAACACTGTCAACAGTTACATATGATTCTAAAATATTTTTTGATAAAGTTCCGGTTGGATTCTGTAACATTCTAAGAAAAAATAAAAATATTGGGCTGTCCGCGTAACAACTATTTCTTGTCCAAATTAATTTACCAAATTTATTGCATGTATCTACTGCTCCTAAAGTTACTACATCATCTTCTGAAGCTTCTTTTTTGATTATATCTTCTTCGTCACTTTCGGATTCATCAACAAGGTCGACATTATATAATTTATCGTCTGTTATACTGTGTTTTTCAATCTTATCTAATATTGATTTATCATCTGTATAATAAATTTCTGAAACTATAGTTCCATCAGTATATGATATTGGAATAATATTACATTTATTATCTTTATTAAGTGTTGGTTTAAATAGTTTATATATTTTAGAATTACTAAATCCTGTATTTTCTAATTTTTCAAGATGTTGGTTAGTTTTATTCAATGGAATAGTAACAATTTCAATTTTATCTTTCATAGATGAACCAAATATTTCCTTTAGTTCTCTAAATATTTGATTTCTTGTAAATGTATTTAAATAATTACTCTCAACTGGTTTAGGAGTAGCTTCATGATAAGCTTCAGGGCAAAAATTATTATTAAAAATCGGTACATCAATTAAATCACATAGAATATGTAATTGAAAATCAAACCATTGAATATCCAAAATATTACCCTTTTTATCTTGAATTATGCGGTCATCGCATAATTTTGTTACATTATTTATTTTTAGTAATTGGTAATCCATTTACTATAAATAAAGGTTTTTATATCAGAAAAATAATTATAAACCCAATGAAATAAATTTATCTTCTCTATTATTTTTTCTAACTTTATCTTTAGTTTTTTTTTCAGTTGTTCTTGATAAATCACCAAGTTGCTTTAATGGTTTATCAATTGTTAATTCAGATATATTATAGTCATCTTCTTTTCGATCATCAATACTAATACCTAGTTTTTTATCTTTTCTAACTTTTTGTCTTAATTTTTTATTAGTCATTAATATTTTATTATATACTAAGGTTTTAGATATAGGTAATATTATTCTTTTTACTTAAAGTTATCACCAGTATTATTACCAAGTATATGTTTAATTTAGACATTAAAAAAGAATCTTTTGCAGATTATTCAAGCAAGATTATAAGTAAAAAAATAAGTTGTCTAATATCAGAGATTATTGAAATTCCTGGTATTCAAAGAATCCGAGATGATTCGAAAATTAATGATATTATTAAATACCAGTTAGATTTTCATAAAAAGAACGGTAGATTTAATTTACTTGGAGTAATAAATATTCATTATTGCACTGAAACAGATACAAATTACCTTATTGATGGACAGCATAGATACGAGGCTGTAACAATATTACATAATAAACATGGTCATAATCCTAAAATAAAAATTGAATTAGTTAAAGTCCCTAAATATGAAGACTTGCAGGAAAATTACCGCTTAATCAATAAAAATACGCCTTTACCTGATTTACCACCTAACACAGATATCAACCTCATTGAAAAGGTATTTAGAAATTTGGAACAAAAATATCCAGGTATGATTAGTAATAAACCCAGGCCTAATAGACCACATATTAATTTTAATAGATTACAAGAAGCCCTTTCTCTATTAAAAGATAAATTAAATGTCAAAGATTCAAAGGGTCTTTTAGAACTTGTTGAGGAACATAATAAAACATTATCTGAAAGGAATAAAGATAGTTTTCCAGATCATAAAAACATATCAGATTCAATGTGGCAAAAGTGTAAAGAAAATATTTTTTATCTGGGTTTATATAAATTTAAAGAAGACGATTACTGTTATAAATGGGTAAAAGATATTTATAATCATAAAACAGGTAAGAATTTGAAAACTGCTACTAAAAATAGAAAGAAACGTATTCCTAAGCAAGTTAAAACAGAATGTTGGAATAATTGGATGGGTGAGGGAGCTCGGAATGGAAAGTGCAAATGCTGTGGAATAATTCAACTTGATATTTTGAATTTTCATGCTGGTCATATTATATCAGAAAAAAATGGAGGACTACCCGAATCTAAGAATCTTATTCCTATATGTTCATCATGTAACCTATCAATGGGAACAGAAAATTATCAAGATTATATGAAAAATCATTATTCCGATAACTGGGAAAAAATAAAACAAGATTTTATATAATTATAAATACATTAATAGTTCTTCCTGGATACAGCCATGTAAGATTCTGTAGCACCTACTAATACTTGACCTTCTCTTTTTACAATTCGTTTTGTAAAAATAGCAGGAGTTCCATCTTTATCAACCATATCCATAGCATTAAGCTTTACTACCTCGTCGCAAAGAGGAATACATTGAAGAATTTGTCCAAAAGGATTCCTATCAGAATCTCCATCGAGACCTGAAATAATTATTGTTTTTCCGTATTGTTCCATTGCTAGAACAAACTCGCGAAGGTCTCCAAAGAATTGAGCCTCGTCAATTCCGATAACATTTGCTCTCAAAATTGCTGTATTTTGATTTACAGTAGTAAATATATCCATCAAATTGGTAATTTTAAGAGCGTTCTCAGTTTCATCCCTGTGCGTTTTAACACTATTTCCTGTTCTGGTATCATTGGTGTGATTAATAAGAAGGACATTTTTACCAATTGCTTGATAGCGTTTTGTTCGCCTCAGCAGTTCAGTAGACTTTCCCGAATACATACATCCCAGAATAATCTCAATCCGGGTATTTTCAGGGGTATGGGGTAGAATTTGCGTTGTCATAAAAAATATAATAATTAAATTTATTTAAATTTTTAATCAATTTTTTAACAATGCATGGACGAAAGCATCTCATCAAAAGACTTCTCTGAAGAAGATGATGACATACTACTTACATTATCTTTGATAAGTTGACTTACTCGGTCAATTACCGTAGTTTTAAAGCGGTTTGAATCTGAGAAATCATGATTCACGTCAATTGTAATAACATTTTCATTACTATCTTCATCAAGTAGCCAGTTATCGTGTTTTTCTGCTACTTGTTTGAGATAATCAATAGGAACATTTGTTTCTTCATCGCGCGTCCTATTAACCATACGCTGGTATGAAATTTCTGGGTTAGCCTTCAAATAGATAAACTTATCGGGAGTTACTTTACTAAAATGTTGCGTAAGCCAATCAAACCACTCAATGTAAAGTTGCCATTCCATCACAGAAATCTTCCCCGATTCATTTAGAAGAGAGGCAAATACATTACGGTCTGTAATAACTGACCTCTCAATAATAATTACATTGTCCTCTGTATTTTGTTCGAGAATTGCCTTAGAACGAGTAATGAAAGCATGCATTTGAAATGAATATGACCAGCGTTTTTGATCGGCATAAAATTTACCCAAAATATTTTCACCATCTGAATCTTTTAGATCAAGCCATTGTTGAAGAGGTTCATCTACAAAAATTACATTATTCCTTTTGCCAAATTTCTGCTTGAGGATGTTAATAAGTGTAGTCTTACCAGTTCCAATGTTTCCTTCAATAGAGATAAGCATGATAGAGTGTAAACATTTAAATACTCAAAATAAAAAATCAAATTTTTTGTTAATTTATCTAAAAAGCATTGAGCTGATTGTCAAATTTACATTCAATTATTAATGGTTCTTCTGTTTTTATCACACCATATCCCTCAATTCCTATTATATCTTGGATTATATAACCTAAACACTTTTTAGGAAAATGAACCTCGATATATATACCTTGTCCTACACCTATAAAAGCATTACACTGTAAATTACGATATACTCTTAAATTAGCTATGATTCCTCTGAATCTAAATTTATCTTTTGCTTTAAATCCATAGCAATCAGGGAAGAAATTTACATCTCCTAGAAGACTTGTTGTATTCCAATACCCGGTCTTTTTTAGTTGTTTAATAGGAGATACATCGTTATTTATAAGTATTTGGGTATTACTTTTATTCCGTGCCTTTGTATAAATAGATTTGTCATTTCTTGAAAGTGAGTGATCTAACCAATATACTCCTGCTCTTTCAGCTTCATATTTGTGAACCCAACCTCTATAATGACTTTGATTATGATTTAAAGTTGCTTTCCAAAATTCTTCTGGATAGTGAGCTTTCATGTAAGCAAGATACCATACAAGCTGTGCGTAACTATAAGCATGTGACTTACAAAAACTATATTTACGTAATCCCGCTAAATTTTTAAATACTTCTTTAATATCTAAATTAGGACGATTTTCGTATTCATAAAATCTTTTTCGTATCTCTTTTTGAGCTTCATAAATTTTAACGTTGTCATTTTTAGATAACATTCTCCTTAATCTGTCAGCATCACCTTCACTACATCCAGTAGCAAATTTAATCATATATATAGCATCGTCGTCAAATATGAGATATTTTTTTGCGTCTTCAATAGCTTCTGTTTGTTTAGCTTGAGAAGCCGCGGGTCTAATAATAGATAAACATACTGCCATATCATATAATGTTTTAGGCTTTAGTTTAATAAAAGCCTTTCTAATAAGAGGAGATTCAGCAAGAGTTATTCCTATATTATCTCCTCTGGCGAGCATATCACAAGTTTTTTTATCACCAATATGGGAAGTATCTTCAAATGAAATCTGTTTTCCTGGGAAAATATTCTTATATACTTCTGAAAGCTGCGCAAGTCCTCTGCTGGATAATATATCAATTTTAAATCTCTTTTCATCCGAAACACTATGTTTATCATGTGTAATTTGCTGTATTGTATTATAAATACGACGTTCCTGTTTATCTTTCATTAGTAAATCTTCCGGAATACCATCTTCGTAGTATACAATACCTCCACAGTGTAAAGAATATCCTCTAAAAGTTTCCAATAATTCTTTTGTAATTTTATCTACTTTTGATTTTGTAACAGCATCTTTAATGAGTTTATTATTATATAAATCATGTTTTCCAATAAAGCCTTTTACACCCGCTCTCCGCAATGCTTCTCTTCTTGCTGATTTTTCATGATAATGGACATGATTACTTATTCTTGCTATTTTACCAGGCCATTTATTTTGTAACTTTAAGAATATTTCATCTCTGCGATTATATGGGAAATCAAAATCAATGTCAGGAAGACTATCACGAAATTCGTTTAAGAATCTTGAAAAACTAATATTATGTATTATAGGATCAACGTGACTTATACCCAGAAGATAACAAACCAGACTACTGCCACATGAACCTCTTGTTACGTGTGGTATATAATCACCTTCAATAGAATGCGTCATATCTAATATATCCATAGCTTGAAATAGATATTTAGACAGTTTCTTTTTTATAATGATAAGAAGTTCTCGTTTAAGTCGTTGGTTATATGACATTTTATTAGGTATTTCTCGTATGAAACGCTTTTTCAGGTCTTTTACAGAAATGTCTTTATATTCATCTACCTCAACCTTTTTATTAATCTGTATAGTTAATATATTAATTGCTATTTCTTTGTTAGTAATTTTCATATATTCTGTATCAGTTTTCCAAGGAAATACATTTGTAGGTAACTGAAACGCTTCACACAGTCTATCACACAGTTTTATGGTGCTTTTTGCCTTAATATCAATAATAAGACCTTTCGTCTTAAGATTATCTTTATCTTTTCTCAAAACACGACCAGCACATTGAACAAAGTTCTGGTGACCTCGGTCTTCTACATAGTCTAAGAAAACACACGTATCAAGATTAGGAATATCAGAACCCTCTTTGTGTTTACATGCACAGAATAAAACACCTTTTTCTTTGACCTTATAGAATTCTTCATATGATACTAAATTAATATCTCTATAATCATCTTTTGAATAACTTACAGATGTATCAAGGCAAAATGTAAAATCTTTAAAAATATTATTCCATATATGTATAACTTCTTTACAAAAATGAATCATTCCTGCCCATACAATTATTTTTTTATAAGGTTGGTCTATAATTCTCTGTATAATACATTCAGCTACTTCTATTTGAGTTAAAGATGTAGATTTATTACTGGCATCTGATATATCAAATCTTTCAATAACAGGTTTAAGTATTATATCATTTTCAATACATGCGTTGAAGATTGTAAATTTACTAATAATATTTGAAAATGGATTAATATCAATAGAATCGTCGAATGAAGGTGTCGCAGAAAATCCAATACAACGAGAGTTCTCATTATTAATTCCTAAAAGCCATTTATAGAAATCTTGTGTAGATTTATTTATAATAGAGTGGCATTCGTCGTGTAAAACAAGATGAATAGGTGATAAAATCCCCTTATATTTACTTTGACTTGTAAGAAAACCTCTATTGATAATTACCAATATAGGTTTTTTCCAGAATTTAGCTGAATTTATTGCCGAAACCCATGACTTAACTTTATTTTCTGTAAAATTTAATATATGAAATGATGATTTAATGAAATCATAAAAGCCTCTGTCTTTTAAAGTAGATTTATCAAACTGTTCTTTTAAAATAGATTTTCGTTCACATATCCAAAACACAATCAGTGGGTCAGGATCGATATCAAATGTTACTGTCTTAGCTTTATACATATTGTAAAAATACGCAAGTATATAGAAGGATACCCAAGATTTACCAGTTCCTGTGGCATGAAAATGAACTCCAGATGAAAACTTATTATCTATACTTTTATTTACAGCATGTTTTTGATGGTCTCTCAATCTATCTATGCTTAACATAATTAATTATTATTAATAATTTAACATAAATTGAACTCAAATTTATATTTATGTAAATAATGGATTTATTACTACATCATCACTTTTAATAAGTAACGGGAAATCTTCTACACTATAAGACTTATCACATACAAGTTTCATAAATAGGAGGATGTGTAGTAAATCTGTATCTGTTAAATTATGTTTTTTTGCTTCGTTGAGTAGTTTTTTGAATGTCTTACTTGGTTTTATAAATTCTATATCACCCTTCTTTTCAATATTTTCATATATTGTAGCTTGGTCCTCCTGTAGAAAATTAAGTGTTTTAATATATTTACAGTAATCATTGTTAGTTATAAAATAATACCAATAAATTAATAGATTTTGCTGTTTTATAAATGTGTAATTTCGTAAAAAATAACTCTCATCATAATCTCTCATATTAGATATACTATAAGTGATTTAAATTTGATTTTTAAATTTCGAGAATATATTATTAATGAAATGGTTAAATTCCCTGTAAGATGTTCCTTTGTGTGGAATTCAAAAAAAGATTGGACAGTTATATACCACAAAGATGATGTAACAAATGACTTAGATTATATAACAGAAGTTAAGTTAAGAGAAATTGGACGAACTATAAAGATATCAGGAAAAATCAAAAATAATTATTGTAAAGTTGTTAAAGATGATAAAATCCCCAGAAAAATAATGCAATCTCCCCTTCTTAAATCTAATCTTCAAAAGGCTATAAGATTGGGAAAGATTGAAGAAGCTTTAGTAACTTCTCTAAATCTTATACAAATTGATTTCTTTAACTTTATAAGACGCTTATTAATAATTTCAATTGAAGATGTAGGAGTAGTTCTTAATAATTTACCACTTCTATCATTTCTGCTTATGTCTCATCAAAACATAGAAATTAATAATGAGATTATTCAACAGCTACTTATAACTGTTTATACCTTGTGTCAATATCCTACTAAACATATTCCTGAATCAGATAATTGTGAACTTGATTATAGTAAATATGATTATAATGATCCGTTAATTGTATCATTAATTATAGCGAGTGAATATGGTGGCTTCAAAGGAGACATAAGACTTTATAAAAGAATGATAAATTCTCCCAACAAAATTATATTAAATGTAAAAAAAGGTAACCTTGTTCTAACCAGAGGTATAAAGAAGATTGATATTTTGCCTGCGTCGATAGATCATCACTGTTATCCATGGATTATACAATACATCGCAGACAGAATTGATTTAGAGGGGGATACTGTTAAATCACTAATTTGGAACAATAGCTCCAAAATCAACTATCGCGAAGAACACGTAATGATGGATAAAAAGGTATGGAAAAATGTTACAAAAATTCACAGAGAATTCGTCAAACAAATTATGAGTAAAATTACATTTAGAGACGTAGGTTTTAATAAACCTAACTTATAATACAATGGTTTAAATCAGTTTTTTTTATTGAAGATGTAATTTTACCATCAAAAACGTCTTGAACATATTTACACCAGTCTAAAGGAGATGGAAGTGCATCATAATATTCCCAAACAAATATCCCACCAAATTCATTTTTATATGCTTCATATAAAGATTTTAATTCTTCTTTATAGCTTTCACCTGCTATCATACCCATAACAATCTTTTCAGAACTATAACCATTCTTAACTATAGCATCCAAAGTATTTTTATTAAATCCATAATATGCCTGACAATTAATATAATCTATATATTTACCTTCAGAACTATTAAGTAAATCTTTATAACAGAATCCTCCCATTCCGGGAGAATTATTGATAAGAGAAGCTGATACAGGAGCTGTAGCAATTAAATAATTTTCTCCAAAATCACTAACTATATTATTGATTAAATCTTTTATATCACCCAATGCACATGATTCTTCTATATCAAGATCAACTCCATCTATTATATCATATTTTTTAAGAAAGTCTCTAAGAATAGGATAAAAGTGTTTAAAATCACTAAATAAAGTGCCGTATCCGCCTCCTGCTCCACCAATCATAGCAATAATTTTAATACCTTTCGATTTAGCAAGTTTTAGGTCATCCCATACTTTATCAAAGTATGAATTATCTGGTGTTCTGTTATTAATATGTATATATCTTGAAGAGTCTTTATTAAAACCAAAATGAATTGAAGATAAGTGAATATGAGTTATAGGAGAACCTTCATATATAACAGGTTTAATTGATATAAAATCTTTGTTACTATCATAAAATGTTTGATAGTAGAATATCGCTTTTGGCATATACATTAGATATTTAATTAATTTCAATGAAATTATTTAATTACTTAGTTAATTTAATAGCCTTAAACAGCGCTTTTAACATACCTGATTTCAGGCTCAACTTCCAACATTTCAGTCAATTTATCAAACATACCACTGTCTTTTCTCATTTGAACATAAGCTTGATGATTTTCTTTTGTTTTCCATTTTTGAGCCAATACAAGAACATCAGGATGATCTTGGTCAACTAGAACTTCAATATCAATGTAACCTTCTGAACCTTGGGTAACACTTAGTCCAGTATTAGGATCCTGCATCATGGTCATAAATTCTTTTAGTTTACCTTCTTTAAAAGTAAATTTGGCAGCTACTTTTTGGTGACCTTCTTCTACTTTTACGTCTTCAAGAACAGGTTGTTCATCACCACCACATTTTTCAACAACATAATCTTTATATTTTTGTGGGTCAATGTTTAGGACCCAGCTTTTAATAACCATATCAGAAGTAAACATACCTACTACAAAAAGACTTACCCAATTGTATACTCCAACCGGATGACTTCCAAGGACATCGCTTCCCCCATAATATACAAAGAGCATCCAAAACAAGTATTGATGGATGGGTCCAATAGTCATCATCATGGTAGAAGGAAGTCCGTTTCCGTAAATCATATTAAGATTTGAAGCACTAACATAAAGCACCGTTAATCCATTAGCAATAATATTAAAATCTCTGCTTGCGCCCTGAGTATCGTCTTCTGCCAGAACAGCAAGATTTGAAATAAAGAACATTGTCCACATAGTATAAAGACCTACATGGCCCATAATTTTATCTTCCATCATATGAAGTATTTTAGTTTGCATTTTGTATAGCTTAATATGGTATCAAAACTTTAAATACTTTTTGGTTCTTTAAGTAATCTTTAATTATTTTATTTTTGTTTCCAAAAATGACCTCTATTTGAGCTATAATGAAAGGTTTTCCTGGCATTCTTAATAGTGTAATGAACTGTATGAGTCAAATATGTATGGTTAATATTAACTTTTAATATTTGGCAAATTAAACATAAAAATGGGTCACAAATAGAACAGAGATAGCCATTATGTATACTTTGATGTGCGAAATCTTTTACATGAATATAGTTTTCTTCAATCTCATTGAAATGTAATGGTTTTGATTCCCAATAAATACTTGGTGTTTTCCTATTAAGTTGTTTAAGTCTTGTTGCAAGTTTTGCAGGTTTGGGTATTTCAAACAAACCCAATATATCAAGATCATCTTTATTAAGAGATGATATTATTCCGTCCCAAAAGCACGTCATATTATATTCTTATAAAAATAAATAAGCACCTCTAGGTAAAATAACGGCAATTTAATTACAACATTATATAATTTTAAACCTATTAGTTTATGTTAAAACGTCCGTTTTCATTGATACAACAGAACCTAATATATTTAGTTCAGACGCATCATCGCAATCAAAGCTAATTATTACAATATTGTCTAATTCTAATGAATCAACAGTTCTTTCATGATTAGTTAATTCCATTATATTTCTATAATTGCCCTCTGCTAATTTAGTAACTAATGCAGACATATTCTGTACATCAAATATTGTCCCATTTATTGTAACATCACCAGTAACTGTTAACTTTCCACATACAACGTAATTTCTCATATATTTATATATATAGAATTTTAATTACATTAAATTAATTAATCTGTAATTATTTTCAAGATATATTTATAGTTATGAACCCGGACACCCCGAGTAGCACTAATCAATATAATAGCAAAGAACTTATCTCTCAATGGTCTTCAAAATTAGCACCTAATCAACACGAGATTGATCAAATATATGAATTAATGAATGATACTATTAAATTTTTCGAAACACATGATATAAATTATCATATCGTAGCAGGATCTGCTTTAGGACAAGCAAGAAACGGCGGGCTTATTCCATATGATGATGATGTAGATTTCGGTATTCATAAGGATGACTTTGAAAAGGTTTTAGAAAATAAAGAATTTTTTATTATAAGAAATTATAAAATTGAAAAAGCTGATATAGGATTAAAATTAGGAACTGGTGAAATTACAAATTCCGCATTAGAACAAATCAATAGCGGTTATACAACTATGGGACCCAGTAAACCTTTTACAGGAATTAACCAAGATATCTTTCTATTCGAGGAAGATGGAACAATTGATAATATACCAGTAATGAAATATTGCTGTAAAAGAGCACAAGAAACATGGCCGGATGAAGTCATTCCGAAAGAAGGATGGTTTAATCCAGAAAAAGGTCTTTTTGGTGGATTAACGGTAAATGTGTTACCTCAAAAACATTTAGAGTGGTATTTAGAAAAATCATACGGTTCATTATGGAAAACTCATAATGGACAAGGTGATAAACTAGAAACTATTGAATGTGCTATACACACCTGAAATAAATCATAAATTAAGAAAGAGTAGGAAATTGATTTGTATCATTAACATCCAATAAAGTTGTCTTTTTTGTCGAATTAGTTATTTTTAACAATGATTTTAGTCTTCCAGGGAAATTTTTAAATATTTCTCTTCTACAATAGGGACATTCATCTTTTCTTAATTCAAATAAGCATGATAAACATATAGGATGTTCACATTCTGTCATAGTAATCCATTTATTTTCAAAGCATATTATACATTCCATAATTGTTATTATAAGATATTTTTATAATAAAAATTTGATATAAGAACGGTTGATTCAAAGAAATAAAACAATGTCTAATGATTCAGCCAAAAAAACTATGAATTTGTATAAAATGGGAGAAGATTTTAAGGATAAAAGCCATATCGTAAGTTGTGATTTAACAGATGAAGAATATAAACAAGTGTTTATGTCTCAGGATAAATTTGGTCTACAAAAAGAATATAAAACAACATTTAAATGTGACAATTTTTGTAATCTTACGATAACTTTACATCCACAAATTATTGAAAATCGGAAAACTATTGATATGATAAAACAAATTTACAAGGATGCTTGTAAAGAAGTAGACATCGACGAGATTCAACCCTATAAAAAACTTTCAACTACAGTATTTAGTGTATTTTTAGAAAAAACTACTCTAAGTGTAAAAAAAATGCTTACTCAAGACCCTGATATCATTCTTAATAAATTATATAATAAAGCTGATATTGAAATCATGCAGACGGGAGTCAAAGTTTCTGTTATATTTCAAGTTTGCCATGATTATGTGTTAGAAAAAAAAGACTCAGGTATTGTTTCTGTTGATAAGTATAAGGAGTCAAATGGAATATATCCTAATTTTGAGTCATGGAATACTACTCAAAAAAGTAATAAGATCAATATAAACTTATGGGGTGAAGTGGATCTTATTAATAATCAGGTTATTTAATAGTGACAGAAATTTTAAGATTAATAGAAGTATTTTCAAACCCTGCTAGTCTTTTACCTTGTTCTGATAGAACCGGTGACTCTATACAAGTTACATTGGGAAGCTCGCCTCCGTAGGTTCTTGGATTAACCGGGAAAAGTTTTGGCTTGTGCGGCCAATGAGTAGTCATTCTTAGTTCGTCCATTGCTTTCCTTTTCTTTTTAAGATTAGCCTCTGTAGCAAGACTACGAGGAGTCATGCAAACATATACAATATAGCGAGTGTTTTGATTAGTGCGACCTTTATCAGGTTCTTTTCCACAATGAACTAATCTGCTATCCCAAAGAACTAAGCTACCTTTAGGACATTTAATGCATTCTTGGTAACAACCTTGATCTTTTGTATATTCTTTATACATTTCTGGTGTAAGCTTAATCCAATCTGCTTTATCTGTCATTTTAAATCTGTCCGCTGCCCACTTATGAAACCTGTGGCTATTTTTAAGAAATGTCAATGTAGCATCTCCTTCTTCCACATCTTCTCCTGTTACCCAACCTTGGACACATTCAAATTCATTTCGAAGATAACTTTGGTCAGTATGAAGCCAATTATTTCTAAACCAACCGCGTCGTGTTTTTTCAGGAGGAATGTGGAATGAAATACCATCAAAAGAACACAACATGTCTTCCGGAGGAGTATCCCACAAATCAGAAAATGGTTGGATCACTTTGGGATTTTGACGAACATCCCATACAGTTTGAGTATGGCCAAATTGAAAATTCTGGATAAGCATTGAGTGCTTTGGGTACAAGTCATACCAACTTCTCCATGTAGTTTCATCATCTTTTTTAATAGGTTTTTTACAACTCTGAGTTATATGTTCAATATCAGACCACATTCCTTCTCTGAGTTGGGCACATTCTTCTTCGTTAAGAACGTTGGGCACTATAGCAACACCATGTTCTTCTAACTTACTCTTTAGATCATGTTTAGAAGTGACAACGTAATCATCATATTTGTAAGGATAAGACATCAGTATTATTTATACTGATACAGATAAACTTTTTTTAATTATCAAATTTTTTGTCACATAGATATATATGGACGAACCGGTCTTTGTTTATTTTATGCTTATAGGAATATCTATACTTGGTATAATGAAAAACTCTGTTAGTTTTAATCCTATGCGATTCCATTGCGATAACTATATTTTGAGCACCTATTTATATTTTATACTAAGTTGGGGTATAGCACTTGCCACAGTAACATCTATGAGTAAAAAGAAGTATGATTTAAAAAAATTATTTACAGGACCCTTTCTTGTTTTAATATTTTTAGCATCAATGTTACTTATAGTAGGTTTATCAATGATACCCCCTCAAATGTTTTTTACTAAGCATATTCTATTTATTTTAGAAATTATTATACTGGGAGTAACATTATATCCGCTCTATTTACTTGATAAGGAACGATTTAATCATGTAGGAATGACTACATTACTGATTTTAACAATACTATCTATATTAGTATATGTAAATCCCAATATCATACATGACAATATAATTACCTATCTGTTTATAGGTCTTCTTGGAGTTATTATAGCAAGATTTATAGAAATTTATTTTCTGTACACAAAGAAAGAAGTAAATAGTAAATATTCAAAATTGATAAACTATGTGATAATTATATTGTTTAGTTTTTACATAATGTATGATACTAAAAGTATTATACGAAATGCGGAACAATGTAAAGTAAGTCCATTTGGACCTGATTATATTAGAGAAGCGATAAACCTGTTTTTAGATTCATTGAATATGTTTTCTGGTGTTTATCATGCGGGAAATGAATGATTTTTACTTAAAAGTATAATATTATATCATTATTAATGACAGAAGCTTTCTCATTATCAGAAATTTTTAAAGATAAACATTATACGCCAGATTATAATGAGATATTAAACGATCAGTCAATTAAAGGTAAATTTAAATACATTATGAATTATTCACCTACAGCTATAACATGTGGTCCAGCAAATATTCTGGTTCATTATCTTATCAAAAATTCATCTTGTAACAATACCGTATTTTCATTTAATGGAGGACAAGAAGGTTTACTTCAGAGGGTTAAAAAAAGGTCCAAAAGAAAGACAAAACTAGATAATAATTTATGTCTAAAGTTACCTACAATTCAATTTAAAAATTTCAAATGTATATTTGAAAATACAGATGTTTATATTTCAAACATATTTACCAGCAAATATAATCATCCCGATTGTCCTAATATGCCACCTATGATTTTAATTATGTCTATTGATAGTGAAATAGAAACTCATCAGGAATTTTGGGAACAAGGTATTATAAAAAGGATGATGAAAGAATCTAAAATCTGGCACATGACAAATATCATAGGAGAAGAATATAATGAAGACAAGTTCTGTGAAATATATACCTATAATGATGGATATTGGGATCTTAAAAGAGGTAATCGTGTTAGAAGCAAAGATACATTGTTTATTGAAGAAGAACAATATTCTAAATTAATTACAAAAGTAAAAAGATTTAACGAAGAAAAAACAAGAGATATCTACGAAAGACTAAATATACCGTATAAGTTAAATATTTTATTACATGGTCCACCGGGTTGTGGCAAGACATCATTTATTGAAATTATAGCGGCGGAATTGAAAAGAGATATTAGATTTATGCAGATTACTCCAAAGATTACAGATGAACAATTTTCCTCAGCAATCAGTAGATTAGGAGATATGGACATCCTTGTTTGCGAGGACATTGACTGTCTTTTTGTGGAAAGGAAAAATTCAGATACAGAAAAAAATGCGATGACGTTTAGTGGTTTACTTAATTGTTTTGACGGTATCAACGGGGGTAAAAATGGTTTAATTGTATTTATGACAACTAATTACAAATGTCGTCTTGATAAGGCATTGACTCGCCCAGGTCGTGTTGATTTAACGTCGGAGTTTACATACATGAGTAAAGAAACAGTAAAAAGAATGGTTAAATTTTATATGGAAGACAAATATGATGATAATGAATTTGAAAAACTTTTTGATAAGATTAAAGAATATAACTTGACAGGGGCTATTATGTCTCAGTTTTTATTGAGTATGGTATTAGAAGAAAAAAAAGACATTAGTAAACATTATAAACTTATCAAAACAATACTTGAAGAAAATAATTATGAAGAGTCAACAAGCATTTCAAAAAGTTTATATACCTAGTAAATTTTATATATATTAATTTATGTAATATATATATAATAATGTTTAATCAAATTGTTAATCCAGTTACTAATAAACCTGTAAAATTAAACAGCAAACTTGGTAAAAAAATTTTAGAAAATTATACTAAAATTTCTGGTCAAACAGGAGGAAAATGGCATTTTCAACCCGCTCTCGCAGACCTCCGGGCAGATGAAATTTCTATTATAGTTAATAATCCAAATGTAGTAGCAGCCCATCAGCACCCTAAAGTTACAAGAGGCTTAAAAAACCTTTTAGAATTCATTCAACATCATGGTTTTGCTGTTATATGTAATTCTAGAGGTATAAAACCTGATAATGTATTTAAAGTATATGATAGAGATCAACCTAATATAAGTGGTCATATTATTGATCTTCATTGTGCTTCCTTCAATACAAAAGGGCTTTTTATGAAGCTTTTTGTTGCACCTCCCGCACGGCAAAATGTTGACCCGACCCGTTTACCACCTTTTTCAGATTTTCAATTAAACGAAATAGGGAACGAAATAGGGAAAGGTTTAAGTGCTCTTCATGCTGGTGGAATATTAGTAAATGGACAAATTGATTCTTCAACAGAAAATAATAGAAATTTAACTTCAATAAAAGGCTTTATTGTATCAGACCCCGCGGGTCATCAATGGGCACAAGGGCAAAATATTGGCGGGGCAATTATTTTGCCCTTGATGCACGAATTAGCCCCCTTTTTAAGCGAAAGAGATTTTGAAGACAACTCCTATTTAAGTCAGGTGCGGCGGCGGGCGGTGGCGTTTAATACAATACCAACATCTCAGTTTATAATTGATTTATTAAATAGAAGTAACCATGAACAACAAGTTCCTACACAACGTTTTGCTATGATTTTTATGGAAAGACTTAATGTTACTTGGAAATCTACAACTTCGCAAAGTCCGGCGGGGACTATTCATCCTGATATTCCAGGTGTTCATCCTGGTAGTTTTAAACATGATACCGGTTATAGAGCAAGAAATATAAATTTAAATAAATATTTTGATGGTTTAGAAGGCAGAGTTCCCGAAAATTATGTTAATGACCTGACGCCCGCTGAAGATAAACCTGCTTTGGTTGGACTTAAGAGAAAATTAATATTTATAAGAGATATTGCTTGTGGTATTAAAAGATTACATGATATCGATTTATGCTTTAATGACCTTAAAATGGATAATGTAGGAGCTATATTAGAAGCAGATTTCGAAACAAACTTTGATAATAATTTTGCCTTTACACCTACAGCAAGAGATATACATGGGAATTTTATTAATCAGCCAAATATAACATTAACAGGAAAAATAGTTGATTATGGAGGAGTAACAACCTCCAACTATTCGTTAGAGACAGGCGACCCACCCGTCCATACACCCTATTTTGCGGATTGGGGACAACAATATGCTAACCCCGGGTTACCAACATTTT
>Ga0228666_1000179_pt1 | contig 42553 bp, 46 predicted proteins | sample 80DmetaG_FD_182702 | JGI IMG/M metagenome (GOLD analysis project Ga0228666, IMG submission 182702) | Seawater microbial communities from Monterey Bay, California, United States - 80D | ecosystem: Environmental > Aquatic > Marine > Coastal | place: USA: California | collected 2016-10-11 | reverse complement strand
AAAATTGCAAAATCTATAGTAGATGTGAATAGACATCATCTTTCTACGTTAGAATGGACTTGTAAAAAAATAGGCACAAAGTTATCGTTGGAATTATCGGACTTTGATCATCTATTAGATTTACCACTTCGTGATATATTAAAAATTATGGATGAGGATAAGTTATGATCTTACTTCTAATACATATTGACCAGGATAACTTTTAAAGTTTTCCTTGGTCATTATAGTAATAACCGTTAGTTTAAATTCCCAATCACCTGGTGTTAGTATACAAACAACATTTAAATTATTAGTTAAATTTCTTATAACAAACCTGTTTGGTTCTCCTTCTTTAACACCTTTAGTTGGATAATTATCTTCATTTTGGTATATATCAAATTGATCCTGCATAAGTGCAATTGTTAAATCTTCTATTGCCAATTCGACAGTTTCGATTATATCATCATCAGTGATTGCAGAATCTAATCCATGTCTCCACTGTCTATCTGCAGCATGAGGTGGTTTTTCAATTTCAATTCTTATTTCAACTGGTTGTTTAACATATCCAATTTCAACTGGTTTTCTATTAGCCATTGCCTTTCTGTCGATATAAGGTCTAAAAGCTTCAAATAATAATAAATGTTTCATAAGTATATATATTAATAAACTTATTCTATTTTTTTAATAAAATATTTATGGAATATGATGATTTATATAGAAATTTAGTAGTTCTACTAAAGATGTTTAATAATAGACCTTATCATTTAGCTAAGTATTTGATAGATAATGATGCACTTAGAGATAATTTTATTAAAAATATTTCTGATAATGGTAAGTTAAACGATATATCTAAAGATGATGATGTTGAAATGAAATTAATGTATTTTTTAGATATTGGTAAAATGAACGACTATTACAACAAAATAACTGATGAAGTAAACCTATTAGCATTGACTAAGAGTCCAGAGGAAATAGAATTTGAAATGAACGAGAAGTTAGATAATCTAATCTTTGATGAAAATTACGAAGAGGCAGTGAGACTACGAGATTATATGATAACGAATAAAATAAAAAGATTAAAATAGAAAACTTTAATTAATAAATTAATATAAATAATAACTTTTAAAAATATGAATATGAATAATAACACAATCGGAAACGAAGAATTAGCTTACTTATTTGAAGATAATTCTTACACTACCAAAAACGGTAAAAAAGTAAAAAATGAAAAAAATTCACCAGAACATTTAGCATTAAAAAAATTATATGGTGACTTTGATGTTCAGGTTCCAGAAAAAGGTTCAGTTTCCCCATCTGTCTACATTGGACAAAAGGATGATCAATATCTTTTTGAGGTTTCAGGGTATAAAGACTATGTTAGAGTAGATAATAGACCAAATGAAGCTAAATATCTTAAAAACATTGAAATTGGCGACATCATAGATGTAATAATCACCGAAGTAAATGAGAAAAACTACATAATTAGAGGTAGTATTTCAACTCTTTACGAATCAAGAGCACATGCCAATCTTAAATCATTAGAGGAAGGTGAGTCAGTAACCGTTTTAGTTAAATCTCTTAATCCTGCCGGATATGATGTTGAGATTTACAATGGTGGTGTAACACTACCTGGATTTATGCCAAATACATTAGCCGGTATAAATAAGTTAGTTGATTCTAATTCTATCGTAGGTGTTACATTTGAAGTAATGATTGAATCATTTTCCGAAAATGAAGGTACTTATATTGTTAGTAGAAGAAAATATCTACAAACACTTGCACCAGCCGCAACAAAAGAACTTAATCAAGAAACCGTTTATAGTGGACATGTTACAGGAACAGCTCCGTTTGGAGTATTTGTTGAGTTCAATGATTGTTTAACGGGTATGATACATAAAGCAAATGTACACCCAGAATGGCAAAATAGACTTAGTGATATCAAACCAGGTTTTGAAATCGAATTCTATGTAAAAGAGATTATCAAAGATAAAATCATTCTTACACAGATTTTAAGAGAGACACTTTGGGATAATATCAAAAATGGTCAAGTATTAGATGGAATTGTTAAAGATACTAAACAATTTGGTACTTTAATCAATCTTGATGATGAGACGGTTGGTCTAATTCACACATCAGAGATGGAAAAACTTGGTAAGAAGTTCACACCTGGGCAAGAACTTAAAGTAAAAGTTATAAGTGTAGACCGTATGTCAAGAAAAATCTTCCTAACTGTAGGATAAGAGCTCAACTTAACTTGATGAAAAATCCACATATAAATATGTGGATTTTTTTATTTTAATTAAAAAATTACTAATAGATTAACCGATATATTAAGAGTAATAAATTATTATACCTTTTCAAAAATTATATTAAAGAAATAATCAAAAGAATATAAAGAACTTGGCATTTCTTGACTAAAAGTAATCTTTGTATAAGAACCATCTGAATAAGTATCTGATTGAAAGTTTATATTTTTATTTTTTAAATTATTAGAAACCTCTTGGTTCCAAGAATTCTCATATCTTAGAATATTCTGTGACCTTAGATCCTTATACTCTATAAAAAGATCCACTCTTGATAGTTTATATCTATCAATAACATTATTATTAATATAATTTCTTATTGAATTATTCACATCATTATCTAAAGTCATGTTTAATCTCATTCCTTCAAATGTTCTCCATCTTTTCAATTCCGAAAATATATAATTAGACAATATATCTTTCAGTTTTATCTCAAGTATCCAAGTTGTCAAATTCTCTTTTGAATATGTTGTTTGTGATTCATCTATTATAAGTTGATGATTATTATACTTATCATCAATACTTGAGTAAACATAAGATTGTAGTGTATTCTCAATAGATAGATCTAATTGTTCACCACTAGGCATCTGATAATATATTATATTTTGATTACTAATCAATACACTATCTTCAATTTCAAGCATCTTTGCACCAAAAAAATTACTTTCTTCAACCATATTTAAGGTTCCATATACTTCTTTATGATCAAATTCTGGGGATATATAACTTCTTCTCATTTTACTCAAAGTTTTTTTGATTTCTATAGTCAATATAAGACCTACCTATATTAAACTTTTCCTTTTCAATTTTATTGACAATTTTATCAACATTATCTTCATCCCATGTCTTAATATTTTTGGTGAATTTTACTATCTTCTCCTCTGGAACAACAGATTCAAAATGATAGTCTTGGTCCCAAGTGGATCTAAATATAAAAAAATCCATAAATGTATAACCAAATTCATCAAGCATTGGATATATAGAGTTTTTTTGTAATTTAAGTACACTACCAACCCTGTTTATCTTACTAACTCTTCTCTCTAACATCAGACCAAAATTTGTAAGATCGGTATCAAATTTATAATTACCATATAATGGTTTATAAAATGACGAATTCGACTTAGAGTAAACAGTTTGACTATAGAAAGACATATTTTTATTTTATTTTTATATATTAAAGTTATAGTGTTATGTAACTAAACGTTCCATTAAATGGAATTATATTACCACCATTAATACTATAAACACCCACACTAGAAGTTAATCCTATTGAATCAATAACTTTTATATCAAATACTAATTCCGTTCCACTACTATCAGGTAAAAGATAATTATTAGAGGAAGAGAATGATTGTGTTGTAAAAAGGTTATCATTATAGTATGATGATGCGGTATAACCAAATGACCATTCAAAAGGTGGATTAAGACCTGTAGCACCAAGCGTAACTTCCAAATCAGTTCCAATTAGTGCATAATCGATTAAATCCACTGTTATTGTCGGTTTAACTTGAGATATCTCTAACTTTAAATCACCATATGATGAATTATATTTAACTGAAAGTATATTAAAGTTTCGTATAAGACCAAGATCCATTTTATTATTATCATAAGCACCATATTCAGTAAAAATAGGATCCAAAACATATTGTGAGTTCATTGGATGAATTTCAAATATAAATTCAACATCAGAGAATATATCTTCGGAGAGAATTATATCTTTTATTTGGTCATAAAACCCCCTATCAACAAAGTCCGAACTTATCTTAAAATCACTTATAGAAGATTCTTTTACAGGTAATCCAGTTATTTCATCATAAAATCCACCTAATATTTCTCTAACCACCGGTGAATTCTCAATTGTAAATGAAGTATCGGAAACATATGAGTAAGATAACCCTGGGTATATAGTGTATATTTTTTCAATAGATAACTCATTTCTTTTAAATGAGAATACCAAATCTTGTTTTTTATCCAAATCCAATACAATCTGCATTTCATTATACTCTATAGTATTATCTTTTTTGAATAAATCAATATCATAAAATAGGGGCATATAATTTCCACTAAATCTATATAATGTATCTGTTATTATATTTTCACCACCATGATATTTTTTTTGAACAATTGGCGTATTTGGATTAGAATCTATAGTTGTTGCTATATGAGTATCATTAAAATAATTAAGTTCACTTAAATCATTTATTTTCCCATCAACTAATGTTTTTTTAGGTTTGATATTTAAACCCACTTTATTCACATAAAGTGAGTTTGCTTTTATAGTAACATCTTCAGGTTTTTCTGCAGATATCATATAAGGAAGCTCCACTATGTTATTATAATTATAGTTTTTAATATTACCATTTTCTTCTATAACAATATATTTAATATAATCCGTAAAGTCTCTTTTATTTGATAAGTTATTAATAGACTCTATGAAACTCATTGCGGTTAGTTTTTTATTTAGTGCAATATAAAGGTCATCTCTATTCTTATCTTTCAATCCCAATATCGTATTATCATTAACCGATATATTTATTAATATATTTTTAAACTTCTTATTTATATAAATATTTATACCATTTTCCAGTGTCTTAGACCATGGGTTACTTATTATTTGATAATATTCATTATTCATTCTTATGAATGGATTAGAGTATGGTTGGTATTTAAAATCCGTATCAGGTAAGAAACTATATAACCTATCCCATAAATCGGATATACCTGGTTCCTCACCACTACTTATATTTGATGTATTATTATTTGAAATGTATAATACTTCGTTATGTATTATATAAGTATTTGGCACATATGTATTTGTTGGATTCCAGATTTCTATCTCTATCCATCTTCTCATGTATAAATCAACCGGTTCAATTTTAACCCAAAATCTCTTCCAAACATCACCATCAAAAATCTCCTGTGTATAATTAGGAGGGTATATATTATTATCTATTATAGATTCATAGTATTCACCTCTATATAACACTATATTACCCTTAGAATATCCAATAAAAGTCATTCTACCATTACTATCTTTAGATAATCTTGAGTTCGTATCATATGCAAATAATGGGTTCCAAAAGTCCACAGCCTTATCATAACCATTAAAAATGTAATAATCACCACTATTATAGACTATACATTTTTTGAAATCATCACTACCCTTTAGATAAAATTTATTCTTAGTATTAAGTGGATTGTATAAAGGAACATTAGGATTAACATATAATTCCCAATCATCTGTTAGATTATACGGAAGTGCCTTTATTTGTAAAGAGTTTTTAAAAACTACTGGATGTTCCGTCTTAACATCCTTTTTTGCTATATATAAAATATCATTATAAACCACTATTTGTCCCTTTTTATATATCTTATCCATTTTCCATTCATCTATAACATCCCAAACCATACCATTATTACTACCACTAAGTATTATGGAAAACTTATAATTATCAAATGTATTAGAATTTTTAAGGATTATAGACTCTATTTGTTTATCCGAATTTATTTTAACACTATCTACATCTTGAATGATAAATTTTATTCCTCTAAATAATGTTATATTAGGAATTGAATAATCACCAGTGGAAAATAAAGAATATTTTTTAGTATTTTTATGAATTTTATTTGATAAAAAAGTTGTTTTTCTATCAAAAAAGTAACTGAAATAATCAAAATTATAATTATATTCTTTATCTAATATAGAGTATTTATCATATCCCAAGTACTTTTCGAAGTCGAAGTCGAATCTTGTAATACCATTTTCATTATTATTCTCTACATGTAGAGAATGATGTAGATAAGAAAATGTAGATGAATTTATTGTATAGAAATAATCTAAATTTCTTTCCATTCTGTTTGGGTCCGGATCAAATGGATTAACACTTCTATTATAATCTTCAAATATTATAGAATTATTTAAAAGGTATGGATAATCATTTGCACTTAGTGAGTTTTCGAATGACCATCTACAATGTATAGGATTTTTTCTCCAAAGTGCAGTTAACTCATCATTATCATAGATTTTAAATATTTCATGGTTTGCAATATATTCAGATGATACTGGTATATTCACAATTTTATTTTTATAAGAAAAATCATCAAGCTCTTTTGGATGTGATGAACTATTCAAATTTGTCATATAAAGTTTAGTTTCCTCGGTATCAGTAATCTCATTTTCCATTTCATACTCAAATTTAGAATATTCAGTATCAACTATTCTATCATCAAAATCCTTTATATCACTTAATTTTAGCCTGTATATTTTAAACTTTTTCGGTGAACTATTATCATCAACTATAAAACTAACTCTTTTAGTATATGATGGATCTTCTTTATTTATCCAATATTCATATTCATTCTCATAAAACTTAAAAGAATAATCACTATTTATTTTTATCAAACCATTCTCTTTAACAAGATTGTGATACATACCATCAATTTCTATAACCCATAAATCAGCAACCTCAAAATCCGGTATTTCAAAATTACTATTATCATATTTAAGTAATACACTATCAGATTCTCTTATATAACCAATATTTTTATTCAAAAGTTCTTCTTTACCTGTTAAATCTAAATCGGATATGATTCTCCATTTGGTAATATATGTATATGTCAATTCTTCTTTAATAACCGTTCCACTTGTTATTGATACTGTAGATACTATTGGATCCTCTTTACTCTTGGCCTTTGAATCAACTCTATTATTAGTTTTATCAACTATTTGATTTAGTGATTTATTATCGACCTGTGTAACAAACTTCTCAACTTTGAAATAATCACCATTATACTCAACATAGAAAGGTCTATCATCAGACCAACCCTCAATAAATGGATCACCTGATTCTGAGTTTAATATATTACCATTCTCAATATTAATATCAACTTTCAAAAAGGGGGTTCTATACGGAGACATTGTTGACACTAAATCCATATCATCTAAATAAAAACCATAATATCTATTTATTGACCATTTTCTTAATGAACTTGAATTTGCAGGTGTATCATCAAATAGAAATGAAAAATTGAGTATATTTGGATATATTACTTTATTTGTTTTGAATCCATCTAATATGAATTTCTCCATTTCAAATATCTCTTTTTCTTCACCAAGAAAATCATCCAAGAATAACGATTTTGTCGTATAACCACCAGATGTATAATCAATACCATTCCATTGTGAGAATTCTAAATTCTCAAAGTTTATTTCAACTGCATTATTTGGGAAATATGTGTTACTAATAAAGTTTTTATCAATCCATTCACCTAAGTTTGTATTCTTTGTTAAGTCAAACAATTTAACGGTTTTAAAATTATTAAATACCTCATCTTTTATATTAAATCTATCCAACTTTATCATACCAGGACCGTCGACTCTAAAAATTATAAAATTCTTAGGAAATTTACCTTTTGTTATATGAAGTGGTGCAAAGTATTCAAATTCTTCGGTGTAATCTTTATTACTTAATATATTCCTAGCACCATATTGATATATTTCATCAAATTGATCCGAAAAATTATTACTCATAACCTCAGAGTCGTTATCATACTTTATCGCAAATGCAGTCTCTGTTGGTATGTCTTTAAAGAAATAAGGAATCAACTCATCATAATAGTTTTTTTTATTGAATCCTAGTTTTTTTAACTTATTTACCGATAAATCCGGAATAGAATCTATTGCATCAAGACTCAAATTATAGTTACTATCAACCATAATTTTAACATTTGTTGTTAGAGCCACATTGGTTCTAAGTATTGCGAAACTTCTCATTTATCAATTTTAATTTAAATTTTAATCCTAATTTCACCTATTAGGTCTTTGTAAAGATTCTCTTACAGGAACTGGTGTAAATTCCTTAACGGCATTAAAAGATCTAACTCTTTGTATATATGGTGATGTGAATACATCAGATCTTTTAAAGATAACCTTATTCCTATTTATATTAAATTTTATTGTAAATGTAAAAGGTTTACTTTCTGCCTCGTTCTCAAGTGAGAATTTAACCTTCTTAATATGTTTAACTGTTTCTTTTGCATTGTTAAAGTCTACATATTTATAGTTTAAACCATTTTGATTATTATCCAATGCATTAAGTTTAAAATAAATATTCAATGGTATTATAGTAGCATTATTATCACCAGTATTCATAGTATATACTTTATCAGAATTTGTTTCTACTATATCATCCAAATCTTTTACAACAGGATGTACGGTTGTTAAAAGCTTTGTAGTTGAACTAACAGTAACATTTGTATCCAACCATTTAGAGTTATCTAAAATAGACTTATTATTACCAATGAAAGAAAGTATAGAGGTCTCATTATAACCAACATTATATTCATTAGAAGATAATACATTTGTTATAGAATTACTACCTTTCTTTTTGAATGTATTTCCTATATTTTCTGATAGTTTATTTACAGTATTAGAAGTAATAGAACTATAATTAACAGACCATAGAAACTGATTATTCATTTGTGTTCTAGTCTGACCACTCGTATCTGTTGTTATAAGTTCGTCGTGATCATTTACCCAGAATACTTGAGGTGAGTTTGAGTTATATGCTGTAGAGTTTGTTGTATAGTTTTTATCAGATAACAAACCTAATGGTGAATTTACTGATTTATTTTTAACTTTAACTACGAAGTCTTTAACTACATAAACTTGATTAGCGAAAACTCTACCGGTAGGTATTCCTGTTGCCTTATATGGTTCCAAATAATCCTCACACTCAACGGTAAAAGTAGTCTCAGATCCATTTGTAACAACAAACTCTTGATTATTTCTAAGAATAACAATCTCAAGTTCACCTTTAGCTCTTCTTATTTGCTCCTCTAAACTTCTTATTCTATCCTCTTGTTTTCTAAGATATTCGAATAGGTCTAATGCAACACCATTTTCATCAGTAAATCCTGAAAGGATTTTTTCGGAATCATGATGGAATGTCTTACTATTTAAAACAATTGTATCTGATAAATGATCATCCAAACCTTTTGCAGATAATTCGGCATTCATCTTAACTCTAAGATCTTCTTTCGTTGCCTCATTTAAAATGAAATCATTTTCATTAAGAACATTATTAAGATCTGCCGGGAAATCAACTGTTAATATTTCAGACCATTCAGATTCGACTGCAGATTCTGGCCATCCAACTTCTGAAATAGATTTAACTCTTATTTCAACTTTTTCATTGGTCTGAATTGCTATATCTAACTGATTTATATTAGGAGTATCTGCACTAGAAACATCTTCAATCTGCCATGTATATTGACCAGTTGATTTATCAAAAGTTCTTTTTCTAGCATCAGTCTTAAACTCTGTCCAATTTGAATAAGATGCAGTTTTTTGTGTAGAATCAACTTTAAAAGTTTCAATCGGTGTCTCTTTACCATCTTTACTAAGATATCTATACTGAACTCTAAATTGAACTATCTCTTGTGGTTTAGTACCTCTAGTTATAATAGCATCAGGAATAGTCCAGAATCCTCTTACTTTAAATTTAGGATCAACCTTAGACATAGGATTTCTTGAAATATCAATTATTTCTTTTGTAAGTGTCGCGGCTAATCTAGACTTACTATCTTTTTTATTTATCAACTCCTGTATTTCTTGAAATGCTTGTTTTTTAAAAGATTCGGATTTAAATTTTTCAACTTTAGCTCGTTTATTTCTATCCAAAATTGCTTGATTTATTTGTGCAACTTCGGAATTTAAATTTTGTTGTTGATTATGTTTTTGTTTTATCGAGTTTGAGTCCACACTATCTGTTAAGTGTTTGTTTATTTGTACAACTTTAAAATTATCCGAATTTAATGTAGGTGCAATTGGAGTTCCTGCAAGTCTATTCGGAGTCTTCTTGGCAACCAAGTCTTGTAAAACCGTTCCATAATCATAAACAAAATCTGTATAGAATTGTTCCATTGTTGTACCATTATCCGAAGAATTAGAACTTAATCTAAGATCATTTGACCAATATCCGGTACCTGGACTCCATGTTCTACATAGAAGATGATTTTCGGTATTTAATGCCTTTGCAAAGACAACATTTCTTTCATTATAACCAACACTAACTCTAAGTGTTTTATTATATATTACTGAAGAATAAATTTTAAGAACATTAACACCAACCGGTATAGCCTCCATACCCTCAACCTTTTCAAATCTAACTCTTGGTTCGGTTTCTGCGGTGGATATTTCTATAACTTTATATCTAGTTGATGTTTGATTTCTATTTATTATAACCTCACTACCTATTGTAAGTTTTTGTATTCCATTTGTTGATATATTTAGATATTCCAAAGTATCTAATACATACCAAAGTTTTCTATTAATTCTATCTTCTTGTATTCTAAGAACTGAAAAATTACCTTCAAATAAAAGTTCATTTGGTTCTAAGTCAAAAACTTGTTCATCAATTTTCGGATTCAATGGATCAATAACACCGGGTGTTGTTCTATGCCAATTTTCAAAATCTGTAATAACAATATTCGAATTACTTCTGAATAATTGATTAAATGAGTTAAGTGCTGCCTGACCAGTATTAGTTATAGTCCCATTTGCATCTTTTGTAAAATCAACTATATACCTTCTAATCAAAACCTTTCTTACATTATCCTCAATTTGTCCGGATAAATCCAATTCGATTGAAAGCATAGGATTGAGCATAGAATCAAAAAACCAGTTATTAGTTGCCTTAAAACTATTTATCGAACCAAGACTAGATATCGGTGCGGGTTCTCTATTTAAATCAACAGTTATTATCTTCTTGAAAGAATTTGGAGAGGTTTGTATAAGAGAACCAGTGGTATCTATACTGTAAAGTGAATTAATATTATTATTAAGTCTATCAATCTCTGCCTTTAATGCACTAACTGACGGTAAAGAGTAGTTTCTTAAAACCCCATTATCATCATAAATCTGAACATTTACCGATGGCTCGGTAGTAGTCGTAGTTGAATTTATCTTTGTTAGTATATCAACAATATTCTTATTGAAGGTTATTACTTGATCCGCTACTTTTGGGAAACTTGATTGTATCATTTAAAAAATATATATTTTACATATATATTAAGATATTGATCTCTCTTTCAAGTATTCATTTTCCCAAATAGATATAATATTATATCCCATTTCTTTAAGCTCTATACTTTTTTTAATTGTTTTATCATATAATTCTCCAAATGTCTTATTATTATTTTTATTTCTATCATATTTTTTATAAATTATTGGATTACCGTGCCAATAATCACCATTAAATTCATATATTGTATTATTATTAGGATCAAAACCATCAACTATATATCTACCAATTTTATATTGTCTATATTCGTTAGGTATGTTAAATTTATCCAACCATTCATTCTCCAATTTTCCAAATTTAAAAGAACATTTTGGACATCCACTTCCTGATATGTGACTATTTGGAGTTTGTAAAAACTCACCATGTTCTTTACATATTATTGTTACTTTTTTGTGCGAACTTATGTATTCGGTTTTATCATAGCAATATTTATCATTATGTTTTTTAATAGATTCCTTTTTAAAAATCTCCACATCTTTTTTACTATTAAAAGAACATTCAGGACAGCCACTTCCCCTAATATGTGTCATTGGTGTTTGTTCAAATTCACCGTGTTCTTTACATATTATTATCACCTTTTTATTTGTGTATTTATAAGAGCTCTTTGAATAATTATATTTATTACCATGCTTCAGTATAGATTTTTTTATAAAATCTTCGTTTGTTAGTGTATTACTTTCTATTTTGCATTTATTACACCCTTGTCCTGAAACATGTTTACCAGGCTTTTGTAAAAATTCACCATGTTTTTTACATATGATAGTAATATCAGTTCTTGCATTTTTATATTCAGACTTTGAATAATCATATCTATAGCCGTGAGATTCAATTGATTTTTCAATAAATATTTTTAAATTCGACTTTTGTGAGTTATTTTTACATTTATAACATCCCTGTCCATATAAATGATTATTTGGAGTTTGTAAAAAATCACCATGTTCTTTACATATTATTATAACCTTATATTTACTACCAATATATTTTACTTTCGAATAGTCATATAAATTATTATGTATAGATTTTGATTTAATTATAAAATATTCCTGTGTCATTTTTGACCGCATTTTTTATATTATTATTTTTTCTAGATCTATTCCACTTTTCAATAAATCTTGTTCAATTATCCACTCAATATATGCAGACTTATTATCAAACATTTCTTCCATATAATCATCTAATTTTCTATCAATTGAAATTGATACTGAAACTTTATCCTTTTTACTCATAACTATATTATTATTTTCTATAGTATATATTAAGTTTGTAAAACCAAAAAGTAGTATTTCTATACTTTTTTAGTAATAAATCAAATTATTTTTATTATATTTGTAGAAAATATTATATATGGCGAATAAGAAGAAATCAGAAGAGAATAAAAAAAAGAAAATATCATTTTCTGTAAATGAGAAACTGTTGAATAAATTTGATGAGTTTTTAGAAAAGGAAGAAATATCTAAGAGATCAAAGTATATTGAGAAATTGATCAGAGAGGATATGGAAAGAAGAGGTAAAGATGTTAGTAAAGATTTTTAATGGCATCTGAGTTTAAAATAGATGGATATGATGAAAAAACTTATAATAGAAAAAAGAACTTAGATAATTTAGGAATATGAGATTTAACTTTGATGCGAATACCGAAGAAGATGCAATTGAATACTTAAAAGCAAGAGCTAAACAATTACTTAGATATGGTTTTAAATTAAATGATATTGTAGTACCTGCGAGAGGTGTTATAGATGCTTACTTTGAAAAAGATGGTAAATTATATCAATCTATTTATATTCTAAATGATTATAGGGGTGAGGGGTTATATAAAAAGTATATAATACATGATATTTTAACATCAGATGATTGTGGTATATCAGGATATCTTACTAAAAATGATATTGATTTCATCTCAGTAGATTTATATGAATATAAAGAATATAGAATTATATCTGATTTTTATGGTAACCAGATTGCCAAAAGAAGTGGTGTTCAGTTGATGAACCATATTGATGAAGGTCTTTATATCTTAGAAAAGATTGGTGCTTCGGAAGAAGCTAAGAAAGCATATTGTCTTCATCCAATTGTACAAGATGATCAATCTCTTTATTTACATAAGGATATATTAAAGGATATAGATTATAGAGTTATAATAAACTCAATTGAATATCGTTCGGTTGCGAATGAATACTTATCTTATAGAGAGATAAAATCATTAGATGAAATTAGATTATCACCTCTGAAAGATGTCAATGATATGTTGATTGCGGATAAAATTCAGAATAGAAAGGATTTCCAATTATATCATTTAGGAACTCACACTAGAAGTGAACAACTGGATCAATACTTTAAGAATTGGTTAGAGAAATTAGAAGTATCAGAAGATTTTTATAACGAAACTAAATCATTCTTAATATGAGATTAAATATCGGTGATGAAATAGTTTGTTATAACCCTATTGATGATTTAGTCTATGGTAAAACATACACGGTTATTCGATGTAGAGAAAAGAGTGGATGGAATGGTGATGATATTTGTATTGAAGTAGGTGGTCCTTGGTGGTTTGGACAAATTGGAGAAACAGAATGTTGGGAAAATTGGTTTGTTATAAAAAAACAATTTATTAGAGATAATAAATTAAATGAATTACTTTTATAAAAACTATAAATAATTTTACTATATTTGTATTATGATTGAACAATTAAAAGAAAAAATTAGAGTGGCTAACGAGGCGTATAGAATTGGTGAACCAATTATGTCTGATAAAGAATATGATATTCTCCTTGAAGAGTTAGCTGATATTTCACCAGACGATGAATTGTTGTCTACGGTAGGTCATGAAATATTAGACGAGACCAGAAAAACTCGTTTGCCAATCCCTATGGCATCTATGAACAAAATCAAAACTCTTGACGAAATAAAAGATTGGCAACGTCTTAAACTTATCCCAAATGCAGTAGAGATTATCTGTACACCTAAGTACGATGGTCTTTCATTATGTAAAGATGAGTTAAATAATGGTGATGCAATTACCCGTGGTGATGGTGTATACGGTCAAAAATCAAACGAACACTATAAGTTGATTGGCAACAAACTTTATGATGTTGTTGAAAACGAGATAAATCCATTCGGACCTATTGAATTTTCACATAGCTATGGCGAGGTTATCATGCCTAAACAAGTATTCATAGATAAATATTCAGAAGACTTTGCAAACCCAAGAAACTTAGTTGCAGGTTTAATAAACTCAAAAACAGTTTCTGATTCATTGAAAGATTGTAACTTCATCAAATATGGTGCGATACCTTCTCCGTCATTCAGAAATCATTTTACGACTAAACAACAAGTATTAGATACGTTAAATGATAATCAAAAAGTAAAAGTTCCTTATCATGTTTGTGGAATCTTAGACTTATCAGAAGAGTTGTTGATTTCTTTATTCAAAGAATGGTCTGAAGAATATGAAATCGATGGAATCATCTTAGAAGTAAATAACTTAGCAACACAAGAGTCATTAGGTCGTGAGACTTCTTCTGGGAATCCAGTATATGCCCGAGCATTCAAACACGAAAGCTTCGAACAAAAAGCAGAATCAGAAGTTATCGGTATCTCTTGGAATATATCAAAACAAGGGTTACTTAAACCAATCATTCATATCAATCCTATTAGATTAGACGGAGTTACTGTTTCTAATGTTACAGGAAACAACGCTCGTTTCGTAAAAGATATGGGAATCGGTGTTGGTGCTAAAGTTGTTGTGAAACGCAGTGGCATGGTAATACCTAAGATTGTAGATGTTGTTCAAACAGTAGATTTTGTAGAACCAACTATCGAAGGTGTTGAGATTGGCTGGAATGAAGCTGGTATTGAGTTAGTAGCTTTGACTGAAACTGATGATCAACAGATTAAAAAGAATATTGCATTTTTCGAGATTTTAGAGGCAGATAATGTTGGAGAAGGAGTTATCAAACAATTATGGGATGCAGGTTATAAAACTATAGAACAAATCTTAAACTTAACTACAAATGATTTAGAAAGTATTGATCGTTTTGGTAAGAGAAAAGCTAAAATTGTTTTCGACTCTATTAAGAAATCTGTTAAAGATGTTAAATTGTCTAAATTACAACATGCAACTGGTATTTTCTCTGGATTGGGTAGCAAGAAGTTAGTTTTATTAGAACACTTTGCAGAAAAACCTACAGTTGAGCAAGTTATGAAAATTGAAGGATTTGCTGAAATTTCTGCTAAAACTTATGTTGATAACTATGATAATTTCCGTATTTTTGTAGAAAATCTACCTATTACTATTGCTGAGAAGGTTGAAGTGGTTGCAGTTGGAGATGATTTAGTTGGTAAACAATTTACGTTCACTGGTGTTAGGCGAAAAGACTTAGAAGAGGTAATTATTAGTAGAGGTGGTGTGATTGGTGGATCTGTATCGAAAAATACAACTCACTTAGTAATGAAAGTAAAGGGATCTGGTTCATCTAAAGAAACCAAAGCAATCTCACTTGGAGTTGAGATCTTAACAGTTGAAGAGTTAGAAGATTTATTAAAATAATAATTATGAAAGTAGTAATAGCAAATTATAATGAACACTACTTAGTTGATGTGTCATCAACAAAAGACGAAAGAGAAATGTTGTTCTGTCTTGTACAAAAAAAGGGTGGTATGGATACCATAAAAGAATCTGATATTATCATCACATTAAATTATGATAAAGATGGTGAGTATTACAGAGTTGAGAAAAATACACCAAAATTAAATAGCTTTGAAATTGAGAGTTTATTAGAGGAATTCAAATCAACTGAATATTACAAACCTTTTGTTAAAAAATATACAAATGATTTTAGATATATTGTAATTGATTCTGATGCTGGTTGTATAAATAAGACTAATGGTTTAACCGATGATATCAAAGGTATGATTGATCAAGGTTATTACAGAGTGATTGATTTGGAAACTATGGAAACTATAGATTCTAATAAAAATGGATTATTTAGAAGAAATATAACAGAATATTAGTACTGATGGCTTACACTAAGAGAAAATGTGACAATTGTTCTGTTGAATATAAGGCAGACAACAGAAATCTTAAAAGAGGTTGGGGATTGTGTTGTAGTAAAAAATGTGCGGCAGAAATGAGAGAGAAATCCAAACCAGGTTATAACCTTGATAAAGTTATTAAGAATAACGCACAAAGAAAAAACTTTGATGTTTGGTTACAATTGGATAAAAAGAAGAAAGAAGAGTTAATAAACGAGGAAAAAAGAAATCTTCGAGATAAAAGAATTGATGATTTATTAAAATAAAATTAAGAATATGAGCGATTTTGAAAACTTAGAATTTCCACACATAAGATATATACCCGGTCTAACAAAAAGTGCAAAAACTGGTTATTATATGGGTGGTGAACCAGAAGAAAACTCTATTCTTGTTGTAGGTAAGCAATATACTTTATCTTATCATTGGTTCTCACCAAATAGAGTAACCGAACGAAAGTATGTCTGGGCAATAAGGGAAGGTGGTGAAATATATAATGTAGATCCGAAGAACTTCGGTACAATTATTGATTTAAGAGAAAGAAGGATAAATCAAATATTAGACTAATGGACTTTTTTTATACTGGTAGAGACAACCATAGTAGCGGTATACACGTTATAACTGACAAACATATAGAAGTGATAAGAAATCTTCGATTTAGAATGGTCGAAGGTCCCTATTATTCACCAATGCCTATATGGTCTTTAGAAGATAACGAGGAATTGTTGAGTGAAAATAATTTGACTATGAACGAGATATGGAAGTCTGTTCATTTTATAACGATGCTCGGTAAACATAAAAACACATCTAACATTTTTGATAGTTTACTTAGAAAGATGTATTTAAATGAAGATGATTTAGGTGGATTCTCGCCCGGATACAAAAGACCTTTTGGTAACTCAAATGTATTAGGAGATATAAGATATGAACTCATAGAAGATGGATTCTATAGAAATCTTACAGACGAAGAATTAGAAGAACTATTAGAGTCTTACATGAAATGGCTTACCGAAGATTTTTTGAAAAACTTTGAGATTGAGTTCAGAGCATTCGAATTCAATTATTTACGTTCAGATGATTCTATAAAATATTGGAAAGAAAAGGGATTAGAAAAAGTTTCACTTATACTTCATGGTTGGAGATTATGTAAGTCAGAGATTAGAAATCAGAAGTTAAATTCGATAGGAATATGATAGATTTATACAGACCAGAAGATGGTGATATCGTAAAGGTACTACCCATCTTAAAAAAAGACGGAACATTCTGTCCTTTTATAAAGACCGGATTTGTTTATTTAGATGGTAAAGTGATATATGATCAATCTAACTATCTGAAAAGAGTGTGGCATAACGAAAGATATGTTAAGAAATCAAAAAATACTTCGAATATCGGAGAACGATTTTGGTTCTTTGTATCAGTAAATGGTGAGTTCAAATTCATGTGTGTTGGTAAGAAAATTACAGATATTATAAAAAACGAACTATATCAAGGAAATACTATGGGTAGTTTATTGATTGGTAATGGACATCTATTTATAAGAAAGACAAACATAAAGTCTGGAGTAAACAATTTTCCTTGTTTTGATGAATCAAAGATTATAGAAAAGGAATGGAATTCTCCAAGTTTATCAACTAACAAAGAAGCAATGGATTGGATTGTAAATAAACAACCTTTTTATATTGAGGATTATTTAGAAAAAAATGGTGTATTCAGTAATTTAAAAATGTTAAATGAAAATTATGATAATGCATTTTCTGATCTTATTGTAGAGGATAGAAATAAAAAATTAGAGACTATAGGAATATGATAAAACTTTTAAGTAAAAGTCATGTTTTTGATAAAATATTATCACAAAAGATTAAACTTTTAATATATATTTTGATATAATAAAGGATATTTATATCATAAACGGCAATAAGAATAATAGTTAAACATTGACCTTAGGTCAACTAAAATAAAAAGCAATAAAATGGAATCAAAAGCAATCTCATTCAGTGAACAAGAAAAAATCTTTGTAGAAAGAACAGGTAAGGACTTCTCAAGTCTATATACAAAGTACTACCCTAAACTAATTTATTATACATCAAAAATTTGTAATGATCCACAAAAAGCAGAGGACATTTCTACAGATTCTTTTATGACAGCATTCGAAAAAATTGAAAAGTATGATAGAGAAAAGGCACAATTTTCAACTTGGCTATTTACTATTGCCAAAAACTTGGCACTACAAGGTATTAAAAATGATAAAAGAAATATATCATTAGATATTGAATATGATAATGAAGGAACTACTATGAAAGACTTTATTACAGAAGAAGAAAGTGATGCGGTTCTTCATGATGTTCATGAAAAAAAGGCAACAATTATGAAAAAACATATTGATATGTTAAAAGAGCCTTATAAAAGTGTAATAGAAATGAGAGAGATTAAAAGGATGTCTTATAAAGACATCTCAGATACTCTTGGTAAAAATTTAAGCACTATCAAATCTCAAATTAGAAATGGTAGAGCAATTCTCGTCAAAGAAACTGAAAATGAGTTTAAAAGTTTAGACTCAATGTACCTTTAATACTAAAGACTGGATAATTCCAGTCTTTTTAATACCTATACAAAATGAAAATGGAAATTTTAGCAAGGAAGGCCTTAAATATTTTAAAATCAAAATGGGATTTACCAAAAAGTGGATTTTTAGCAGGTGGTTCTTTAGCAAATATGATTTGGGAGTTAAAATCTGGTAATAAGGCAGTTATCAATGATATTGATATATTTGTTTTTGATGGTAAAATCAAAGATATTGAAGAGATAACTAAGGAAGACTCTCTTTATCGATTTAAAGATGATGATATTAGATACTATGAAGAGTATACCGGAATGTGTTGGAATAGTTATGCTAAAGATTTCTATACAATAGTGTCATCCGAGAAAGATGGAATATTCAATATTATCAAATATAAAGGATCAAATGATACTAAAGATTTAGTAATATCATCATTTGATATAAATGCAACTAGAGTAGGGTATTCAATTGAAGAAGATAAATTTTACTGGACACCAGATTTTGAAGATTTTATAAAAACTGGTCAACTTAAAATATGTAATATACAAACACCTGCACATAGTGCAATAAGAATTGTAAAGAAGAGTAAAGAGTTGAATGTTATTTTAGATGAATTTGAAATAAAACTAATTTCATATTGTTTATCTCGACAATTTTCAGATTTAAATAAACTAAGATTTAAAGAAAGATATTCTGATTTATTCAATATGAATAAAGAATACTTAGAGAAGTATTTTGAAATAATTAGAGATTATGATACAGAAGAATTTCTAAGAAGAGAAAAGAATATTATCACTGAACTTTACTCACTAAAGAATAATGATTATTTTACAAAAGAAGATGAAAGAGTATCAAAAGGCCCAATTTTGAAATTATTAAATTTTGAAAATATTTTTGGTGATGATAATATAAATAATATTTATACATCGAAAGACTTTATGTTTTATATGAGAAACATATATAATACTAATTTTAAGGATATTTGGAGTAAAGTATACTTTTTTTATACCGATAGTGAATATATTGATATTGAAGTATCAAAAGATGATTTAGAACTTTTATCTAGATTAGGTACTTTTGCACCAAAATCAATTGAAAGTTTGAAAGGTATGAAGATTTCTAAACAGTTATCCTTAGTTAAAAAACTATTAGATATTTATAAAGAAGATCCTATAATCGCCATATCTATTTTAGAGAAAGGAAATGTTAGTCTTTATGGTGACTTAGATGATGAAGCTAATCAACTTCTTTTAGAACTAAGTGTTCGTAAAGAGATTGTAAATGATACAAAAGGTAAAGTCAGAATGATATTATCTAAAGAATTGGAAGATAAAACTTTTTAAGTATATTTACATATAAATAAAAAATAAAATAATATATGATTGCTTATATAACAGAATTAAATGAACAAAATTATAAATCATTTACAGAAAATGGTTTAGTTTTGGTTGATATAAAAGCGGAGTGGTGTGGACCCTGTAAGGTAATTGGACCATTAGTTGATCAAATATCATCAGAATACCATGGACAACTTAAAGTTGGTAAGTTAGATGCCGATGATGCACGTGATTTAATAACTGAATTAGGTGTTAGAAACATTCCAACTTTACTTCTTTATAAAGATGGTGAGATAGTTGAGAGAAATACCGGTATGGTAACTAAAGAAAAAATTCAAGAATTGATTACTAACCATTTAAACTAAAAATATGAAATCAATCAATAAAATATTCGAATGTCTTAAAGAATCGAATCTTACTATGATTGGTTATAAGTACCAGGATGAACGGATAAAAGACGAGCTCATCTCAAAATTACCTCACATAGAGATTTTTGAATTTGATTCGTCTTTTTCTGTTATGAAAGACTTAACGCGAACGATAAGAGATGAAAAAATTGATTCCGTTTTGGATGGAAAAGGGTTTTCGAATGTAGAGTTTGTAGTAGTCGATTTAGGAAATTTTAATACTCAAAAGTATGACCTTAGTACAAGTTTAGGTTCGATGAGTAGGAGTCGTTCCATATCCGAATTTATCGGAAAAATGAGGGAAGAGTTGATGGAAACCAAATATAGTTTGATTATACTCTCACCAGTAAACTCAAATTTGATAGGAGAGTCATCATCTTTCGGTGGTGGAAATAGAGGTGTTTACATGGCAGACGTGGTCTATGTAATACAAGGAGAAAAAATAAATATAATGAAAAACAGATTAGGTAGTGATAATATAACAGTATCACTTGATGATCTAAAAGATTATAAGTATATTTGTAGCTATGAAAATAACAACTAACAAAAAGGCATATTTTGAATACTCAGTTTTTGAATCTTTTGATGCAGGCATAATTCTTCTTGGTAATGAGGTTAAATCTATAAGAAGTAATAATGTTACTATTTCGGATTCATTCGTCTATATAAAAAATGGAGAGTTGTTTATAAAAAACATGAAGGTTGCTAAATATAAACAAGCACATATGTTAGATAAACATGATGAGAGTAGAGAAAAAAAACTACTTTTGAATAGACGTGAAATAAACAAGATTGAGAAGCTTATTCAAGGCGTGGGTACTACTATTATACCATTAGAGATATTTATCTCTAAGAATCGTATAAAAGTAAAGATTGGTGTATGTAAGGGTAAGAAACTTTGGAATAAGAAAGAGGATATTAAGAATCGAGATATTGATAGAGATTCAAAAAGAGAATTGAGTAATAGATAATGAATAAAAATGATTTTGATATAAGTATTAATATTTTAAATTCTTTAAATAATGAAGAAGATATTATTAAACAAATTACCTATATTGTTAGGAAATTTTACCCTCATATGTATAGTAATCAAATTCTATCAAATCCTTACTATAAAGATATTTTTATTGAGATTAAAGAAGAGGTCATTAATGATTTATTAGACTTAAAGGATAGTATAAATAATGAAATATCATCAATAAGTAATGATATGATAAACCATTCTGAAATTGATGAACTCGGAAAGTTAAGAGATTATTGTAAATCACTTTTACATGAGGTTGATCGTAAAATATTGGAAATAAAATCATTAGTATAAAAAAGAGAGCAAATGCTCTCTTTTTTTATTTAATAATATAAAGGTATTTTTAATAAAGTCCCATTCACGGTCACTTGAAAATAATGACTAAACACACCAGAACTTGCAGTTGCAGTATTTAGAACTAAATTACCAGTAAGAGTAATTGTGGATCCGGTTGTTCCTATGTTGTTACTCCAATATGCATTTCCGGTCGCATCAGAGGTAAGAACCTTACCAAGTCCTTCTCTACCATCATTTATCTTCAAACCATAGTTTGAAGGTGATGGAGATACATATATATCAACTCCTATACGTGGACCGTCAGTGGGTGTTCCAATACTTAAAACTTGTAGACCCTTTGTCGTGGATGATGTTGCATAGCTATTTAGTACATAAACACTTGTAGGGTTTACTGAATTACCAACTGCCAACTGAACTCCTGATTGTGGTGCATAATTTACACCAATATTAGTACCATCATCTTGTATCAATGAGTTACCTAATGTAGAACCATCAGGTGTCCATCTAGCAAGATAATCATTTGTACCAGATCCTACAAAACTTACTCCAGATGTTCCACTTGTTCCATTTACTCCAGATGTTCCACTTGTTCCATTTACTCCAGATGTTCCACTTGTTCCATTTACTCCAGATGTTCCACTTGTTCCACTTTTTGAAAAATTAAGTACAACCAAATCAGTTGATACAAAAGACCAATTACCTGTGGTAAATGATATATTAACAGAAAATGATACATATGTTGAAAAGTTTGTAACTGAAGTTATCGTGAATACTGCAAAATTAGTACCCGAATTTAAATTACTTTTTAGGGTTAAAACACCACCAGAAAGTGATTCTAAGAACAACTCATTATCATTTGTATTTAAGTCATTGTGATTTACTAGTATTTGTGAAACGGATGATAAAAACCCACTACTTATAAATTTTAGATTTCCTGAACCAGGATCAGATAGTGTACCACTTGTTATATAGTTATATGGTATACCAGCAGATTCTCCTTGTACACCTGATGAACCACTAGTTCCTGAAGTTCCTGATACTCCACTAGTTCCTGAAGTTCCTGATGAACCACTAGTTCCTGAAGTTCCTGATGAACCACTAGTTCCTGAAGTTCCATCAATTCCTGAAGTTCCGGATACTCCACTAGTAACACTAGCAGTTGCCCATCTTATTACACTATCATCACCAACCACTAAATACTTGGTTGCCTGTGTTGCACCAGATGCGGTAGCTATCGATGAAGTAGCTATTGCCAGACCTTTTCTGACGTAAAATTCATTTGCCATTTTATAAAACTATTTTTTCACTTTCCAAAATAAGTTATAGTATATATAAAATATCAATTATACAATTATCCCCAATTTCCCTTAAAAACGCCATTATACCAAATCCCCGATTCGAAAAGACCATTATTGAAAATACCATTTGTCCATATTCCGGTTTTCCAGTTCGAACTTTGAAAATTACTAACAACTCTAAGTCCAGTATCTATCGCCGATGTTTTGTTATACAATCCGGCACCAATAGTATCGGAATAACCATATTGTAACTCCCAATCTTTTAAGATTCCTACATTATATCCACTTACATTCTCAATATAAATTGTCCAGTTTCCATTACTCATAGTAGATCCTGCTAAGTTTATAATTGAAGAGATACTATCATCTATAATATCTCCCTTATATAATGAATTGGTAGTATCCGATATATTTTTATCCATAGTAAAACTACCTTGGTATATAGGATCACCTAGATTAAAATCGGAAGATAAGTTGAATGTGAATACGGTATTAATCATATTTGTGTCAGTATTACCTAGATTAAAATCCTTCATACCAACAACTCTTCCATTCGGTGCTTTTAAATTTATTTTTAAATTCCCTATACCAGATGATTTTAATTCAATAACTCTGAAATAATAATATTTATCTGGGTCTAATCCATTTACTACATAATTATATTCTAAACCAACATTATAAGACGCGAATATAGTTGAAAATTGATGATTATCAGATATCTCTATTTTATAAGAATAAACTTCATCACTTGTTATATATTCTGTTCCAGATGGAATAGTAGTCGAACTTAACTCGGTTAAACTATTCGGATCTAAAACTCGTTCATTTATATCATACATAGTACCATATATTAATGACATAGTTGGATTATTAATATAAGTTAGATTATCATCTATATTTAAACCTTGTCCAGGTCCAAAATAACCATTTGGTGTAATTCCCCAGTTAACTTCAAGTGATCCATTAGAGTCTGATTTTCTCAATCCTATTATATTCTGTGATAAAAACCCTTGTTGTGTATCATAATTATTATTTATATCAATATATAATGGTTCGCCAGGAATTGGATTACCATTGATAGAAATTGGTATTATATTACCAACTGGTGTACCAATAGGGAATGTTGGTGTTGTTGTTTTATATTGAACAATGGGAACATACTTTTCCACTAATTTATTTTCAATTATAAGGTTTAATTTAACCTTAACATCTTTAATATTATTCTGTGCATCCTCAATCAATATTGTATCAGTTACATAAGAATTAGTTGTAATTGGTAAATTTAAATCCGATTTTGTTTTTATATATGATAAGTAATTACCTGAAAATTCACCTATGTTTGTTGCAACATAAACTTCTGTAAAGTTATTCTCATTATCTTCAGATGTATATAAAACAGTATATTTTTTAGGATCATTATTACTACCAAATGATGAAAGTTCGCTTATATTATTATTATCAATTACATATATTTCATCACCTATATTAAATTTAAATATACCATTAAGTATAAATGAGTTATTATTCTCATTCATTCCAATTATTTGTATATCTTCTAATATACCACCATGCCATGTTCCAGATTTAAAATCCATATTATATGCAACACCACCATAGAAATCACCACTCATCCACTGTCCGGTGTACCAAATAGAATATTTATGTACATCCGAAACATCAGGAATTGAACCCAATTTTGAAAAGAAACTTCCGCTTATCCATTTACCACTATGCCATGTTGCAGTTCTTGAGTTATAAGCTTTTGTACCAAATCTAGAAGTATTATTCTTAGATTCGAAGGTTCCATTATACCACATACCATTCTCAAAATCTCCACCATTCCATTCACCATCTATCCAATATGCAGACTCGTTGTCAGTATTAAAAATACCATCATTCCATTCACCAGTTACCCATATACCACCTATGAATCTACCATCATTCCAAGTTCCATCATTCCAAGTTCCGTTATTCCATACTCCAGAATTCCATTCACCGGAATAAAAACGACCATTTATCCAAGTTCCATTATTCCAAGTTCCACCAAACCATCTACCATTATACCAGATAGATTGTGTTTCATCAGAAGTCTTTTCATCTATATCAATAGCTATTTTTCTATCATTTATTAGATTAGAATTCCAAGTTCCTGCATACCAATCACCATATTTCCAAGTACCTGATATCCAAGTTCCACCAAACCATCGACCGGCCTCCCATATACCTTTATACCAGACAAGATTATTAGAACCATCCAAACCTAATACTGCATCAGATACTTCTGCCTCCAATATCCAAGGGTAGGTAATTGATATTGTTTCAATATTCAAACCATCAATAAGTTTAAATCTATACTTATTAAAATTCACATCAGATAGACTAAAAATACCATTCTGAAGTACCGTATTTTCTGGCGAAAGTTCGATTGCAATCTGACCTTTTTTATTAACACCTATATCAATTAAGTCAACTGGTTGATAATTTAGGAAAGGATCTCTTTTTATAAATTTAACAAACCCAGTATCATTACCAATAAATATATCATTACCATATGGTAAGTCTACCGTGAAATCATACTCACTATAAATTTCAGTAACAACTCTAAATCCAAAATAATTTTGATTCAATTCACTTGAAGAATCAACACCCCCATCAAATTCCAAAACAACACCATCAAATTTATTCAATCCATGTTTTTCAGAACAACTAATGAATAATTGTCCATTAAAGTCAACGGTATTTGTTATAGGTATATTATAATCTCTATCGAGCTTAGTTATATTCATAGAAAGTTCATTTTTATAATCTATATAGATTATTGCACTTAGAGAATTTACCGTATCAACATCCGAAAGAAATGCCTTTGTGTATGAATCTGTGGGTACTTTAAAATTCAGTTCACTTTGGTAGTTACTATACCCAAATGTATCATTTGTAATGTATTTATTTTTTAACTTAGATTTATGTATATTATTCAACTCTTGTAAATCCTCACTTATTTGTAGAAGTGATCTTCTAGATATTATATCTATAGTACCATCGTTAAAATCTATACCCAAAGAGAAGTTCATTTTTTTATGAAATTCTATAACATATGCATCTATACCTAGATTATCAATATTTTTTATAGTATATTTGTTCATAACAAGCAATCTTTCTGTGGTAAAACTACCACCGGCACTTGGTTGATAAATTGAAACATCAACAAAAGTATTTATCATTATACTCTGCCATTCCAATTTTAAATCCTCACCAAATAGAATTTTATTACCGGTTGTACTTGACTGTGTTATGCCATTAAAATCTATATATGCTGTTGTTTCACTTAAAGAACCCAAAGGTATTTCTCTATAAACAGGTAGGGCTAGATACTCTTTAGTCGCATAGAATACACTATTTGAATTATTTTTATCAATACTCTCTAAATAATCTAAAAGATTGTATGTTGCTGTATATCCAAATTTTAAAAATCCGCTTGTATAAACCATTGGGTAAATAGATTCTGAAATAAAATCTGTTGAGTATGTATAGTTTACATTATAAACATTTATTCCTAAATTATAATATGATGTTAAATTATTAAATTTAGGTGTTAATTTCAAATCATAGTCCTTAACATCTGTTGAACCACCAACAGATTTTGTAATACTTAGTTCATATGCATTACCAATTGGATGAAGGTTGAAATTCGTAATCAATTCATTTACATTCTCATAAACATTTAAGTTTTTAATAGATACACTTGAATTTATTATAGAATCACCTGCATTTAATATAAAATCGGTAATAATATTTTGATTAAATTCAGAATACATATAGATATAAGTATATTTACCTGATTGAGGACTTCCTGAAATAACAGGACTATTCCAAACTTTATTAACTATTAGATTTGTATCTACAACAGGACTTTCCACTCTAATAACATCACCTATTTTAGGAACACTATATAAACTTGATACAGTACTTTTCGGAACTCTAAGTATCATTAGATAATCATATAAATAAATCTTAATATCGGTACCATCACCACCTGGTAAAAGCACACTGGCAGGTTCTGATATATCAGGTAGATTTGATTTTGTATATCTACTACTATAAGTAATACCATTATAATCAGCCACACCATATTCAAAACTTGGTGCCAAACTTACTATATCATTATAATCATTAGAAATAGTATCTTTATAAAAAGATATTTTATTTCTCTTGGTTTGAGTTCCACCCGATAATATCTCACCTGATGCATACGAAAAGGTTGTTGATATAAGTACCATACTACCTGTTAATCCGGTTAATGTGTAATCATTAAGTGGATATTCACTATAATACTCAAATGTTTTCTGAGTGTCTAACCAATAGTCTAACCAACTACATTCTGATTGTGTTAACATGCTTGGGGCAGTTGCACCATGTATAATTGGTCCAAAACCAAGTTCTAACAAATATTCATCAGACCTATTAGTACCAGAATATGCAAATGCGTCAGATACACTAAATGTTGCAGAATTTGGCATTCTATAATCTCCCTGGTCAGTAAACCAATTAAGTTTGGCACCAATGTCATAATCCATGAATAATAACTTAGATTTCAACCTATCTTCAAAACCATCATCAAGTAATTTAAAATCTATTATATCATAATTAGTTGATTTTAATAGAGAGTTATTTCCACATATAATCAACTCATTTTCTTCATAATCAAATATCTCATTTGCATATAAAGATGATTCTAATGTTGCATATGTACCAGAAATTGAATTCGAATAAGTATTTCCTATTCCGATATATTGGAAATCATTTATATCAAATGAGTAGAGTCCATCTTTAGCAGTAAAATAGAAATTGTTAGTTCCAAATTGTCTTGTTATATTTCTTATATCACCATAATCAGTACCAAAATCTAAATAAAGAAAGTCATAATCTGTTGCACCCTTTGTATCATAAACAATGATATTATTGTTATTTGTTGTTATGAAAACCAATTCCTTCGTAATTGATGTAGACTGAGTGCTACCAAATGAATAACTCAATCCCCAAGTATCAATAGTAGTTCTATATAAATCGTTAATACTATCTACCAGTAGATATTCATCATCATCATCAATATCTTTAAAAATTCTCCTCTTGAATGCAGTCCATCCTGATTGATCCTCATATAACTCTATAAAAACACCATTTCTACCACCTATATAAAATCTATTTGGTTCTGTAAATATAACTTTATTATATGTATATGATGTGAAATCAACAATACCAACCTTATTCCAATTTAAACCATCTGTAGTTATGAATATGCTATTAAATTCACCAACTACAACACCTCTTAAATCATTATAGAATGAGACTGATGTAAGATTTGAAAGTGTATCTAATTTAATCTTTTCTATGTGAAAATCATGTTTTCTAACTTTTAATAAAGTTGAATCATCACCACAAATCCAATAATATTCGGATGTTTGTGATATACTTCTTAGGTTAACTTTAAATTTATTTGGAAGTATGTTTGAGACACCTTGAATACCAGATAAGTTCTGTGTATTTAATATTACACCAAACTCACCAACAGAAATTGTTCTTGGTGGTATACTATAAGTAATACCCTCTATTTGATAAGATTGTGTTCCATGTTTTATAACATCATAATAGTTAATTTCAAATAGATTGTTATAATCAACTCGATTTCTCAACATCCAATTATGTTTCTCTAAAAAATCTATCGGATCTGATGTTAGAGTAGTTGGAAAATATCCGTTTTTAAGTCTTTTTAAATGATATTGTCTTTCTCTATTAGCAATACCTTCTTTTACAACTAAACTATATCTAATACAATTCGAATAATCATCAAGTATAGAATCTCTTACTAAACTTTTACCATCATATTCATATATACCATTTTCGTAATTATTATATTCATAGGTTGTTTGACCACCAAACTCCTCAACTATTCTATAAGATCCTTTAAAATAGGTATCAGGGTCTATATCAATTGTAAGACTTTCAATAGTTGTTTGGTTTTTAACCAATACTTTATGTCCTGCTTTAAGTACCACACCATCAATAACCATTGGATTTGATATAGCATTTAAATCTATCTTTTCAGTTGTTGCAACATCTATATAATAATAATTATCTATAGAATCCTTTATAAGTCTATTCGGAGTAAATAAATTTTTCAAAGTAAGTCCATATTCGGAAATAAACTTAGTATAATATTCATAAGAGTTTAAATTGGTTATACCAATTGCATTTTTTGTAGGTGTAAATGTTTCACTATATTGTGATCCAAGACTATTTATATACCAATTCTTTGGCTCCCACTCACCAAGTATATCATAAATATTATCTAAATCATTTACAGGTATATAAGTGGCACCACTAAGTATTCTCGAGTAGAATCTAGTTGCCGATAATTCCTGTTTCAATAGATTAAATGTATCCACTTTTAGATTATCTTCATTTGAAGACCACTTTCCAAAATTATTATTATATACCCACATATTATTTCTTTACTTTTAATTCCCAAATAACGGTTTTACTATTCACCATAACACCACTTTTAACTATGATAACTTTAGATTTTTTTAATACCAACTTTATATCAGCAACAAAATCTTCATAATCATATATATCCTCCAAATAGTCAGAAACATCGATAGTATAACTTGTATTTTCTGAGAATATTAAATCATATATAAGTTCATCTTTATTTTTCACGAAATGGTATTTTTTAAGATATATATTAAAAACTTTTTAGCCCATTATATTAGGGCAAAGAAATATTTAAATATATACTAAAAAGAAATATCAAAATATGGCAAGAGAAAAGAGAGATTTCAGAAAAGATGTTGAAGAAGGTGTTCAAGAACACGAACATCGTAAGAATATACGAAAAAAGAATTCACTTTCGAAGGTAGAATTTCAAAAAAGTAATGTTCAACTTACACCTAAACAAAATGATTTATATAAAGGAATAAGAAATAATATTCTAACTGTTGTTCACGGACCTGCAGGAACGTCTAAGACCTTCAGTACGTGTTATACCGCACTTGCATTATTAGCGGATAAAAAGATTGAAAGAATAATAATAACTAAACCAATACAAGAATCAGGTGAAAATCTAGGATTCCTTCCTGGGTCTATGGAAGATAAACTACACCCGTATAGACAATCTTATTACAACTCTTTTTGTAAAATAATTGGTAGACAAAATACTGACTTTCTTTTTGCCTCAGAGGAAATTATATTCGAACCACTTGCTTATATGAGAGGATCTACTTATGATAATGCAATTATGTTATTAGATGAGTGTCAAAATGCAAGTATTAAACAACTTATGTTGTGGGTAACTCGTTTAGGTAAAGATTCTAAGGCGGTTATGATGGGTGATACATCACAATATGATGTTAGAAAGAAAGACTCTGGTTATAATGACTTTATTAAATTAGTAGATGGTATGAGTGACATGAATATGTTTGAATTTAAGAATGAAGATATTGTTAGAAACAAATTCTTAATTGAAATTGCCAATCGATATGATAAATATCGTTCAGAAAACGAATAATAAAAACAAAAAACTCACTCAAATGAGTGGGTTTTTTGTTTATTTTTTTATAATTTCATATGTTTTAATTTTACGTGTTTAATAATCATCATCATCACCCCAATATTCTGGTTCTTCTTCTGGTTCTTCTTCTCTTTCTAAAGCACCATTACTTTGTATTAGAATGTAGTCAAATCTAAATCCATCAGAGTTTGATAATCTTTTCTTACCAACATTATAATGTTTGAATGTATCTAAGTAAGGATAATATCTTTGTTCAAGATTTTCGAGTTCCACATATAAAGATAATTTTACAGGATTTCTGTCTCCTAAATCAAATACTTTCTCTACCCTTGCACTTTGTTCATATTTAGATATGTAACCATTCTCCGTAGCCCAATCTTTGAAGAAATCAACATCATGATCATAAAAAGAATAAACTCTATCCATTACCTTATATCTAACCGATTCATCATTATGTTTTTTAACATCTTCCCATAATAAAGCTCTAGCACGTATTTTTTCATCATCATCGAAAAATACCAACATTTTAATTTTACCAATATTATCCACATAAAGTTTCATGAACTTATTTCGTTCACTTTGTCTCATGCAAGAATTCCAAAGGCTTCCATATCTACCACCAGAATAGTGATAGTTATCTTCATGATAATATTTTAATATTTCTTCACCTTCAACAACTTTAAGTTTTGATACATCCCTTGAGAAATATGACTTAAACGTATTTACAAATCTTTCTATCTGTACATCATCAATATCATAATTTTTCAAAGAATATTCGTTTAGAAACTTTCTAACAAAACGACCTATTTTCATAGATGTTCTACTTTTATTCCAAACATCTTCTACTTTCTCAAATTTAGATACAGGTAAAAAAGAAATCATATCAATCTCTTTTTCAACTTTTGAAATAAAGTTACCTTCTAATAAAATGTGTTTTGTATCACCATTTAATAATATTTGTGCAATAACAGAACCTCTTGAGGCAAATTCTAGAAATGAATACATTTCATTGTTAAATTTAAGCATATGAAAATTTTATATATAGTTTATGAAATTTATATTAGAGTATAATTCTTATAAAAGACCAACCTATAAAGTTGGCGATGTAGTTCTTGTTGAATATTGGTATCTTGATGATTCATCTTGTCCTTCTTTATTACAGAGAGAGTTTCCCTACACACCTGTTAAGATTGTTGAAAAACTCTCTAAATTTTCTTTCAAAGTTAGTCATAATGTTCCTAATTCCAAAATTAAAAATGCACCAGATGAAATTATTAAGAACAATGATATTATTGACCTTGCTCGTTAATATAATCAACTAGATAATCATAAAATAACTTATCGTTAGAATCTGACATATCTAAATACTGAAACTTTATTACTTCAAGATCACTTTTAGTAAGTCTAGATCCAATAAATTTAGACATAATCCATTCATAATCATTTTTTAAATATGATTTCTTTTTAACATCAAACTCAATAAGTTCACCACCTTTATCATAATAAGTTTTTGCACTTTTTGATTCAATCTCTTCCCATTTATCCCAATCAGAATCTTCATAATCATCATTTATATCATCATCCCATCCTGGCGAGTCTTCTGAATGCCAATCTTCATGATAACCATAGCTTGTTTTTCTTCTTCTTCTTTTAGATTTTTTCGTAGTCGAATAATCATCATAATCATCATAAGTTGAATAAGTCTTACTATAAGATGTTGTTTTATATTCAGTATATTTAGGATCTCTTTCTGTTGGTAAACCTTCCCAATCAACTCTTAAGCAAGCATCCGCAAGTTTTGTTAAGTGGTCAATATCTTGAGATTCATTTGTTGTATGTTCTTTATAATAACCAACAGATACATTTGTACATTCCGGAATTATATCCATAAACTCAGCAGAGTCTGTATAAACACCACCATCATCAGTTTTATATGATAATCCACTCTTATTCAATTCAGATGCCAATGCCTCACCGAAAGATTCAGAACAACATCTTGACCAAGATTGGTGTGTGATAATAGAACCAACATCACGTCTATCGAAAGATATAATTCTATCGTACTTACCTTTAAAGTCAGCAACTGATCTAGCCGCATTTCCAGAACCGATACAACCTACTTCTTCGCCAATAAAAAAGTAGTACATACCAGGTACCTCATTTTTTACCATCCAAAGCATTGTAGTTACTCCTGCCTTATCATCTGCACCTAATGTAGTAGTACCATCAGTCTTAATCATATTTCCCTCAAAAATATGATTTACTTTTGTATGTGTTTTTGAAACAGTATCTAAGTGACTTGCGAAAATAGTTCTACTTTCACCTATCTGAATAAAGTAGTTACCATGCGTATCTTTTGATATATCCTTTGGGAATAAACCCGTTTTAATCATTTCTTTTACCAAAACTTCCTCATAACCATATGGATATGTCATTGATGTAAGTTGTATAAAAGTATTAAATATAAATTTTGCAGTATCTTTCATAATATTTTAGTTTGTGTTATACAAAGATAAGGAACTTTTATTGAAAAAACAAACAAAGATAAGTATTTCTTATATATAGTTATAAGTTTAACAAACTTATGTCAGGTTATTCCGGGTAACCTTTGAGATTTAGAAATGAATCAAGATATGAGTTAAAAATAAATAAAATAAAAATGACAAAAAAGTCAAAAAACAACCATGTAGAAAATCCAAGTGCATGGGTAGTTTCTTCTGAAAAAGGAAGAAAGTCTATTAAAAATGGTAAAGTCTATCTTAAAGACAAAGAAGAGTTTCAAATAGAACTTTTCAACCCACTAAAAGACTGCGTTCTAGCAGACATCAAACTAAACGGAAATACAATATCAAAAAGCGGATTAGTAATAAGACCTGGTGAGAGATTTTATCTTGATTGTTTTATCGATGATAATAAAAAATTTGTATTTAATACCTATGAAGTTGAAGATAACGAAATGGTTAAAGTAGCAATCTCTAAAAACGGAATGTTAGAAGTATTTTTCTACAAAGAAAATGTAGTGAGTTTAAAAAACTGGAGAAGTAAATTCGACAGAGTAATCGTAGAAAAGTATTATCCTGTTCACTACCCAAACTATCAACCTTACTGGTATGGAGTTCCAAACGTTTATTGTGGAACAACAACCGGTGGCTATTATGGGAATGACACGACGATTGGTGGTGTATATGGTGGTACTTTGAATAATCTTACAATACCTACAAACTCAACATATACTACTGGTATCAATATTTCTGATTTAGGAAATATGACGACTACAAACTATTCATCCAATACAATAGAAACAGGACGTGTTGAAAAAGGAATTAAGTCAAATCAAAAGTTTGAAGAGGTTGATATGGACTTCGAGAATTTTCACATATCTTCTATAGTTTTACAACTTTTACCAGAAAGTGTTAAACCAATTGAAACAAAGAAGTTGAAAAAAGAGAAGACTAGTGATAAAAATCCAACAGAAGACATAATCGGATTGATAAAAAAACTTGCAGATTTAAATTCTGCCGGTATACTGACAGATGATGAATTTTCAGAAAAGAAAACAGAACTTCTAAACAGAATATAAAAAAGACCCACTCAATTCGAGTGGGTTTCTTTATTTAAAAATATCATCTATATAAGATTCTATCTCTTCAAGTCTCTTAATATCATTATTCATAACATCGACAAAATAATTATCTCTTATTAAGTCATCCAGTTCTGATTTTACATAGCGTACATTACCATACATTTCTGAAAGAAGTGATTTAAGGCCATAAGATAATGAGAATTCAGAATCATTTAAAACCTCATAAACACTTCTAATCTTAAAATATATTTTTACCAAATCCTCACCTCTATTTATTTCTCTTTCTAAAATATATTTACCAAATTTTTTATTTAACCTTATTAATGTATCATATAAAGGTTTTAATTCATCCATTTCTTTTAATAAATTCATAGATAATTTGACTTTTCGTGTTTTATATAAAGAGCCTTTCCTAATATTTATCCACTCACCCATTAGATAATCATAACGATGTGAAGAAGTATTATCAGAATCAATATCACGAACCACCGAATAAATAAGATCCTTTAAATGTGTTATATTATGATAATTACCACTAAATATAGAAAATAATGGGTAAGACTCTGATCGATTGATACACATAATAATAGAAATCGGTTTTTGTAGATCTTTCAATTCTATTGACTCTGGTGTTATTCCAATATTTTTTATAAGTTCAGTCATATATTTTTTAAGATTTAAATCTTTAAACTCTTCATCACTCATAAGTGCGGTAGCACCTTTTCTATTATCAATACGTTCTTCTCTAGTATCTTCTAAACTTTTTAATCCTCTTTTAAGAATATCATCAACATATAATATAACTGCAAAATCAGCATCATTCTCAATTTTCATTTTATCACGATCATAATACCATTCTTTTAATATTAAGTCACCATATTCATCATTATCCAACATTAGGTTATAATCAAATGGTTTAAGTTTGGTCACAGAATCAACTTTAGAATCAACTTCAGAATCAACATAAGCTAATTCATTTGTTGATTTAATTACCTTTGATAAATGACTATGTGATGATAATTCATATCCATTATTTGAAATTATCCAACCATATCGAAATCCACTTGGTGGATCACTTGGTTTAGATCCATTAGCATGGGGATTATTATGAACTACATAATAGCTATCATTTTTTTTACATATTTTACCATATGTAATATCCGCGTTGTTAAACTGACCACTACTCAATAATGCAATTACATCATCTCCATCTTTTAGAGAAGAAATCTTATCAACCAATATTAAATCACCGGTTTTTGGAAAGTCATCATCCCGTGATTTACGTATATAATCCAATTGTTCATCACTAAATTTAGTTCTAATACTCTCTTCTTTTATACTATCAGTATCAATAATAGTATTACCAGTACCTGACTTTCCGATATAACCACCATCACTATTAAACCAAAATTTTATAGCCCATATTCCGGTTTTATTATCCACTTTATTTTCATTTCTAAGAAGTAATGCCTTTCTCCTAGACAAATACTTAATATCACTTTCTGATATCTTATCTAAAGGTATTTTAAAAGATTCTGCTATTTCATTTAAATCCATTTTAAATGATTTCAATTCTCTTTCATTTACATTCTTTTTCAAAAATTTATACAATTTTGAAAGTGTGTTAGAATTAAATTTTTCAAATAATTTTATATACTTCATACTTTATATATTAAAAAATATAGTCCAAAATTTTAATATATAAAGTATGAAAATAAAAAGATGGAACGACTTTCTTTCGTATATAAAAGAATCGAAAGAAGTAGAAAAAGTAGAAGAATTTAATCCTTGGAATCTCGAGGAAGATGATATAAGAGACTACTTTCAAGAGTCTATAGATGAAGGATATCAAATTGAAGTCCGATATGGATTCGTTGGAGAGGAAAGAATTTGGAATAGTAAAGAAAGTAGAGGACAATATGTAGAAAGATTTACAAAGAAGATGGAATCTGGAAACAACACACCTGCGATAAGCATACTTATCACAAGTGAAAAAGTATCAAGTATTGATGTATCTGACAATCTAAAGTTTGCTTATAGTATAATTGCAGAAGAAGCTGATACTGATATTTCTATATTGGATAGTGATGAAGAGATAGGTGACATAGAAGGAATAATAGCGAAAGACGGTTTGTTCTTCACAGAGACGTGGAACAATGTAGAAGGTAAAGAGCCTACTATCACAGAGGCAGATGGATACGTAGAATTTCTTGTAAAAAAGAAACAACAAGTAAAAATAACACAAGTACAACTCGCTAAATATTACGATTGGGGATTCTTTGAAGAGGAAAATGATAAAATCTATGTAGAATATACTTTAGAGGATCTAGCAGATGAAATTATATCACGAGATGATAATTACAAAAAACTTCTAATAAATAATGAGGATATCTATGATAATTATTGGGGTATTGACTATCAACCAGATGTTTTATCATTATTTGAATATCACTTAGATAAAGAGAACAGAATACTAACGATAAAATCTATAATAAAAGAATATGGTGGATTAAAAGAATTTATAAATCATATAGGAGATGTGTGTGATGATGTGGTTTATGATTCAGTTAAAGAACTTGAAGAAGAGGGTGTTATAGAATATTTACTTAAAGAAAGATTCTATAGAAGTATAAAACAATTAGTAAATGATTCTGATATATTTAGTGAAATCAAACAATCATATGGTGACTGGGCATCAAATGCACATGCAGAGGCCAATATCAATGATATACAATCTGAATTTGATGATATTATAAGTAAAAATTTCACATACGAAAAAGAACTTAGAGAAGTAGAAAAAAAATCTAAATTTAAAGACGAAAATGGAAATGATAGGTTCTTTAAAGAAGTAGAAACATTTTATAAAATAAAATTTGATAACGATTGGATCGAAGATTTTGATTTTGATGATTTACAAGGTGGGTATCTTACTTCTATATTTGAGGGTTACTTACATAACAATGATCTAACCCGTCAAGAGATGAAGCCTTATTTCTCAGACTATGGAAACGTAGATGATAAGGAATGGAACAAAGATGTCAAATCTGATCTACTAAGATTTTTAAATAAATAAGAAAAGCCACTCAAATTGAGTGGCTTTTCTATTTTTATCCTCCAAATACTGCAGTTACAAATCCGGATCTAACCCTAAAATTTAATCTATCACCACGTACAGACATATCAAGCATTTTTGCAACACCATCTTCCTCTACAATTCTTACTATAAATCCACCATCCTCTGCAAATTTTGTTGCCTCTTCTAATGTTTTACCTTTATATTCTGATTCCGAAAATAAACCAAAGTTTCTTAATTGTCTTTTTTCCATAAAAATTTTATTATTTATATAAACTTATTTCATTAAGTTTAGATATTCTTTAGCTTTCATTGCCATGTAAGATGCTGCAATATCAGAAAAATTTACAGAGTCAAGATATTTGATATCTACCTTTACCGCCTTACTTAAACTCTCTGCCTTAGAACCATCTCCCTTGGCCACAACTTCTTGATAATCTCTTTCATTTAAAGGAATCAAAAAAGGATAAGCTTTATTCACAGAACCTTTTGTTAAAAACAAAGGTTTCAACTCCTCAAACTCATTATAATCATCTCTCAAAACTATACCAGCTTCTTCTTCCAACTCCCTTAAAAGTGCAGTTTTAGTATCTTCACCTGGTTCTATACCACCTGCAACTATAGTTGCATGATATTCTTGACCATCTACATATTTAAATGTAGGAATATATTCATGTCTTAATATAACTTGATTTGTTTCGATTAGAATAGGAATACAGATTATACAGTCCTTAGTCTTTATAAGACTCCAATCTTCAAACTCAATAATTTTTAATTCTCCATTAGAGAAAATCTCTTTATCCTTAGAATCATCAAACTCATTTTTTGGTCGTAATTTAGAAAACTTTTCCATTTAAAATTTTATATTTTCTTTATATATTAAAAAGTAGGATTAAAATCCGTGACTTCCATCAATTAGTATTTATAGTTTTTAGTTTCCTTTCTACATTTGATTTGACTCTTCACGTTGTTCAACTCAGAAGTACCTAATTCCAATCTAGCATTCTTTCTTTTCAAAACAAGACCTTCGATCAAATCAATAGGTGTAAGAGTATCATAAAGCATATTAAATTGATTCTCATACGATTTTACACGATAAACATTTTCAGAAACACCATATAGATAGTTTTTCTCACACTCGTTTTGTCCAAACATATTATCTAATAAAGTAATTCTTTCTTCGAAAGTCTTTCCTACAAGATAGTCACCATCATTTACAAGAATGTCGAATATGATAAATTTATGATTGAATGCTTTTCTGTTTTCATCCTGTTTATTCTTATTAAGATATTCACCATTTAAAATAGTCCAACCACCAGTACCTTTGTAAAGTTTGGAAATCTCTTCATCTTTCAACTGAAAGTTTGTAAGACGTCCATTGTGTCTGTTCATGGCAATATGCTTCACACCGTTAGTGAAGATGAGACAGTTACTACCATTTAACTTAGGTTGTGCTATTAAAGAACCATTATCCCAAAAAGTCAACTCAGTGTTTGGAATTGGATTCTTAGGTCTTGGAGGAAAAATGTATCTAAAGCTTGCGTATTTCATATTACAAATATAAGGAATATATTTAGATACTACAATTAAGGTAGACCAAATATACTTAGAAGATCATTATCATGTTTATCAGTATCTAAATTAGATTTGGTATTTAAAATATCAATAGGATTATGTAGTTTATAAATATGGTTATCATAATCTACTTCTATATAATTGGAATCACTTGATTCAAAAAAATCTATTTTATAATATTTAGTCTTTTGTAATTTTTTAAATAAACCGGTTTTTTCAACTTTAAACATTTTATAACCTAGTCTATTATCCATTACATGCTCACCAAGCGGTCTACCATATAATATACCCAAAGTATAATCTTCATATCTTTCCCTATCATCAATAATAATATCGATATCCGATATATTTCTTTCTATAATACCAAAAAGGTTAAGAGCCAATGAACCAGTTATAATATCATTTGTGAAATTATCTTTAATATATTTAAGCTCTTTCTTAAATCGATTTAAATTCACTAATTCTACTTTTAAATCTAAATCACCAGTAATAACACTTAGTTTAAAGTCTCTCAGTTCTGAAGACCATCTATTATTTATCATAATTAAAAAGGTAAATCATCTGAGAAATTTTGTGTTTCAACGGGTTTAAAATCTGACTCTTTATTCATTTCATCCAGATAAAGACTATCTTTATAGTCATCCATCATTCTTAAAAAGTCAACCATTTTAGAAGCCTCAATATTCTCAATCATGTCATATGTAATACTATCTATCATATCTTTTTTTAACAAAGATAAGGAATCTTTAAGAATTACCTAAGACTTTCTTCAACTTTTTATCTCTATCTTCCTGCTTTCTCAGATACTCAAAGTAGTTATATTTATCTTTGAATCCGTGCTTATTTAGTATCATATTTTCATGTGAAAGAAAATCTGTATAACCACGAGTTATTTTCTCTCCTAAATTTTCACAAATGTATTTATAATCGTCATAGTCGTCATACATCTTACTCAATCCACTTCCCATTATCTCAGTTTTTCTCTAACACTCATTATTTATTTATTTATTTATTTTAGGGAAGTAATCCCCGATTGTGTTTTTTACTTCTTTGTGGAATTTTTCATCTCCCAATAATCTACTCAACATACGCTCTCTATAATAAAGAGTACCTATCTCATAAATACTATCCATATCAATTAGTTGACCTATGAGTCTATTTTCCTTACTTATCCAACCACCCCTTTTATGTATATAAGTTTTATATACACTCTCTTTCACCGAAAAATCTATATAACAACAAGGTTCTGTACAATATTCATCATCATAATCCCAGTCATAATCCCAGTCATAATAATAATAAAGATCCATATCTAGTTCAAATTGTAGATTATAGACATTTAAATAAGTTTCAGTTTTATTTTTTTTGAGTGCCATTGATTATCAATATTTTAAATTTGGATATAAATCACCAATTTTTGGTTTAGATTCCACATTACCCAATAAAATATCGATTTTTCTATCTCTTAATTCATCTTTAGTATAGATACTCTCCATATCTACATAACTACCATATAAACTAGGTCGATTTATAGATTTACCACCAAGTCGATTTTGTACTATCATCATATGATTATATTGAAATTTACCCATATTGATATAATCAAATGTATAACCAAAACATAATTCACATTCACAATATGAATCATGTAAATGCCAATCATCTTCAGCATCATATCTAGAATGCCAAGAATCCAAAGCATATTGCTTTTCAATTCCGAACTCTCTCTTATATTTGGATCTATTAAAATTCATTATTTTAATATATTTTTCAACCTCCAGTCTCTTATGATTATTTTAAAATCATCAAAATTAGAAGACTCTGATAACAAGTCTATCTTCTCATTTATTTCATCGATAAGTTCTTTAAGTTCATCACTTCTTTCTTTTATCCTACCGTCATAAACACATTCTATCTTTGTCTCACCTTCTTCTCGAGGAACTATCCATGTAGTTATATTTGTATATGCCCAAGAATCTCTTATCAGAGATATAACTTTATCTCTTGTCTGACGTGACAAACCACCCACATTTAAGTAATAAACAAATATTGGACTATCTAAGTCTACTTTATTTTCTTCCGAAATTCCATAATTTTTCATGTATGTTATATAATAAATAACTACATATGTTTTCTTATATCAACTGAAGATATTTTATCAAAGTCTTCCGATGATTTATATAGTAAGAAAGGTGTTGTAAAGTATTTTGAATAAATTTCAGTATCATCAATATGTAAATCTATTTGATTATTTTTACAATATTCACCTTTTATAGTGTCCCATAAATCACTATCAAATTTTTTCTGAATAGTTCCATCGGGGAATTGAATATTACCAATACTATCTACACCAGAATTAAGTAAATGATCATATACAGAAAAGTATGAAGTCCATTTTATACCATATCCTATAAGTTGTTCTTCTAGTTCTACTGTCCAAGATCCACCAGTAATTATATGAACTTCACCACCACCAGAAATAACAGAATGACTCATGAATGAGAATGACTCTGGATTAGAGTCTATAACACCGTGTATATCTAGTCCTAGTTTCATCCTAATAAATCATTTAACTTAGAATCTCTTTCGATTGATTTTTTTACTTCCTCGGGTATGTTACCTACAAATCCATCCCAATCTTTTAATTGAAAATCCACAGAATTTTTAGTCATAATATCTTTAATAGTTCTTTTAATATTTGAAGTATCTAAACTAGTATCAACTAAACCCTCTTTATCATTGATTTTAACATAATCAATATCTTCCCAATTCCAAAATAAAAAACTCTTTTTAGTGACAACTTTTTTATAAACAAAAATCCCATGGAATACGTGACTACTACGTTTAAATATTTCAAAGAAATATGTATTACCATCTTCGAAAAGAAAAGGTTTCATTTTTATTATAATATTACTCATCTAATAAATCTTTTAATTTTAAATCTCTCTCAATTGCATTTAATACTGAAACAACTTCTGGTAATAACAACATCTGATTCATAACATACCCAGGTATAACAGTTTTAGTTTTCTCACCAAAATAATCCAATCTTTTAGAATTAGCATATGGATATTTCTTTGATAATTTTTTAAACATATCATCAGTTTCTAAATATATAATATCAAAAGTTAGAGATCCCCTAGCAACTAACTTACCATTTCTTTTCGCAAAGACTGCAATATTCTCAAATTTTACAAAAAACATATTTAATTATTTAATTACAAATATACAAAATAAAACTATAATAACCTCTTATGTTTTATTAAATCTTCTTTTATTAAATCTTCTAAATACTTTGATTTATTGAAATTACCAATATCACTCAAAAATTCTTCCAATATTTTATATAAATCGGGATCTATAGTACCACCTATCTTAACTATTTTTATATTATAATGTTTTTATAAAATTTAATATTTGTTTATCTTTTTCAGTATATTGT
>Ga0228666_1000173_pt1 | contig 43347 bp, 31 predicted proteins | sample 80DmetaG_FD_182702 | JGI IMG/M metagenome (GOLD analysis project Ga0228666, IMG submission 182702) | Seawater microbial communities from Monterey Bay, California, United States - 80D | ecosystem: Environmental > Aquatic > Marine > Coastal | place: USA: California | collected 2016-10-11 | reverse complement strand
TTAGTATAACCATGATATTTAGGTAAATCTCTTTGACCTCTATCCCTAAAGCATCCTTTATCTCTTACGGCCCAATTAGGAGGACCTCGTTGTCCAGGCATTCCTATTAATCCTGAAAATTTAACAATTCCATTATCCATCATAACTCTTGCTTCTGTCCACCAGGGATGATAATTTCTAAAACCATTATATAATGGTATCTTTTCTCCCTTAAAAGTATTAAGTATGATTCCGTCAAGATAAGCATTGTTCGCGTTTCCATTATTTTGAGGTAAAAATCTAACCATTCCCCAAGTATAGAAATCAATACGAGCAGATACACCGCTCTTTTCGGTTCCCGTTGTTAGTGTTTGCTCTCTTGGTCTTTGATGTCCTGGTAATCTTGCTAAATATCTTCCATATTTTGTATTAGCTACACCGCCTGATAAAGCTAAGAATGAACCTATTTTTGTCATACCTGGATGGGAAGTTTCACGAAGTTGTCTTGTTCCCCATCCCAATTTTATTGGAACTCCTTTACTTAACATAAATCTAACACTTGAAAGTAAAATTCTTAAACCTTTGGCATATTCTCCAAAGACACCTGATTTCTTTTTATCAGTAATACTTACTTCACCATTAGGTTTAATAGTCAATAAATATGTATCAGCTCCCACTATCCTAGTCTTATTTCTCCAACTAGATGAGGTTCCACTAACTAATAGTTTGACCATTCTATCAGGAGTAAATTTATCTGATAATATGAAACAAGTTTGATTAAGACTATCGGTTGTATTATATATTTCTCCATCGATAAATACCATACCACTTTTTTCTCTAACTGTAATTGGGTTACCACGAGTTGTTTTCCATGAACCGGTCATTGACGCACTAGGTTTGCTATCAAGAGCAGATAGTTCTTTAACACCAAATCCTGGAACTGGTTTAGTAGAATAAATAAGATTACTTACAAAGGCTTCTGATAATTCAAATGGATACCATGTAGTTTTTGAAAGATGAAATCCTCCTGCCCTACCTCTGCCTACATAAAATTGCTGATTAGAAGGAAATATAGCATTACCTCCCATGTTTCTATCAATTACCATTTTACCATTAATATAACACCGAGCTTTTTTTGTAGAAACTGTTACAGAAATATGAGCCCATTTTCCCAAAGGAATATCCGTTTTACTTCCTCCAGACATCCATTCACCCCAAGATCTTCTGTTATCTGTTAAAACGGCTAAACCAAGTTTACAATCGTTAGGATATATCCAAAGACCAGGTGCTCTTGTTGCTTGTGCACTACCATGATGTATGATATTTCTCCAAGCATTCATAGTTTTATCTATTTTAATCCATGTAGTCATACTATACTCAACAGAACTTACTTTTTCAAAAAGATCATAACTAGAATCGCTTACTTCTTTTCCTTTAATTTGTGTTACATCACCTGCGTAAAATATAGTTTCCCCCATTTTTTTATTCTTTCCTACAGCGATGTAACTATATTTAGGTTCTCTTTTAAATAATTCTATAGCTTCACTCTTAAGTAAGTCTTTATTTTCTATGATTGGAGCAGATCTTATTCTATGATTACTTTTTACAAGCTTGACTTTATCAGTAGGAACTCGTCTTACATTTAATTCATTGGCATTCATTTGAACATGTGGAGATTTTTTTATCTCTGCTGCTTTAGGAACCAATACTTTAGAAACTTTGGCTAAATCTAATGCTGATGGATAACGATGGCAAAATGTTTTTTTACCATACTTTTCACTCGCCCATTTAGGCATTGCGTCAGTTTTTTCTTGACATTGATAGCCTCTTGTATGTTTAATAAAATTATTGAAAGTAGGAAGATTTAATTCTCCAAAATTTTCTGTAGTATTATTTCCTACTTTCCTAATGTAAATTAAAATAATACAAATGAATAGAGTTAAATAAATATAGTTATAGTTCATTTATATATATATATGTGATTTAATTTTATTATATTAATTCAATCTAAAAAAATTATTAAATTATTTATTTGTGTAATATGATATACCGTCTAGTGATACAAAACCTTCGGATGGGTCAGAACCAAGGACAAATATGTAACCGTCGGGTTTCATAAGAATATTAAAAAATCGTGTGGATTGTGTAGATAGGAATAATAATTCACGATTAGGTCTATATTCGGCAGGTAATATTGTTACAAGAGCCCAATTACCTTGTTTCTTTTTGTATTTCATTACTCCCGATAAACTAATTAAACCTTTCTCATTTTGTTTTATAGATGGTGTTCCATATGTTACTGTTTTTCCCTTGCTTGTATTTTTAAGTGCTTTGATTTCCATTCCATTAAGTGCTTTATTATGTATTCTAAGATTGTAAAATGTTCCTTTAAAGTATTTGCCAGTGTAGCCTCTGCCTACTTTAAGTGGCCAATTAGTTTTACCTGCTCTGCTATACTTTGCTTTTGCTTGATTTGTTTTAACTCCATTAATATACCAGCTTAATTTTTTTGTGCTCAAGTCTCTTACAACTGCTATATGAGTAAGGTCTCCATATTTAATTTTAGCTCTGGAATTAAAACCCTGGTAACCTGAGCCATATCCCCCTTTTTTTCCGTAATAAAATGTTAAAGTGCCGCCTGTTTCCAATGTTATAGCTCCCTCTCCATTGTATCCCTTATCAAAGAAAGCTTGTCGTCCTGCTTTAATTGGTTGTATAAATCCGGATATTGTAATACTACCAGTAAATTCAGGAACAGGTTTAGTAAATGGTTTATTCTTATCAGAATTATACATAGGTATTTCCATTATCATACCATCTTTAATATCCATTCCTCCTGCTCCTGAAAGAGGTTTGAATACACCATTCCAAGGCATAGTCAAAGGAATTCCTGGTTCTAAAGAATATGATATACCATCAAGAGATATCCATGCGTGAGACGACCCACTGACACATAATATTTCACCCTTTGCTGTAATATCAATTCTTGTGGTTCCGGCATGATGATTAGTTGTGAAAATTTTTCTATCTCTTGGCCAATATTTTTTAGGTAATACGTCAATTACGGTATTAGGTGGCACTTTACCTTGCATTCTTACTAATCCTGAAAGATAAAACACATTGTCAGCAGCGGTGTAAGAACCTGCCCCCCATATTCCTCCATAATGTCTAAAGCCTGTATTAGTTCTTCCTGGTCTCATGTTAAAAATAAATGTTCTTTTTTCTGGGTAATATACTTCCTTAGAAGTATATGATGTATTGCTTTTATTTCCAGCAACTCTTCCACTTTCTCCAGCACATAATTCCCATCTCTTTTTTCTGTCAGTAGTGTAACACCATAATCCTCTTTCTCCGTCTGGATTTCTACAATAATTATGATCACCTATACCTGATTTTTTAAGATAACCCGGTCCTTTGTAACCTACGATTGAATTAGGCGCCCAAACTCTATTAGCTTTACGCCCTTTGTTAATATTTATTACAGTTTTATCAGTACATCTCATTGAACCTATTCCTCCAAGATTTGAGTAAGGTGTATTAAATCTGGAAAAATTTACCTTAAAAGAATCAATAAAGGTCCCTTTCTTACATTTAAATTCAAATTTAGTTCCTCCTGTTCTTTTAGGATCACCACTTTTATAAATTACCTGTCCCTTATCATTTAAAATTTCATACCAATCAATTATACCTCCAGCACCACCTCTAATACTAGATGCTGTTCTGAATTTATGTCCATGAGGATACTGTGATGTCCATTTTTGACATGTTCTTCCACTTATTGTTTTACTAATTTTATCAATATTCTTTTTAATTGCCCCTTTTTTATCCCATACTTGAGACAAAATTTCTTTTTTACTGTTATCTAATAATGCAATTTTTGCTCCGAAAATTCTATCATCACAACAATTAGTTCTATTATAAAGAATAACTTTACTAACAAGAACACCCTGTCCAAGATCTACTATTACGTATGCGGGTTTTTTTCGTGAGCCTTTTAAAGTATGATTCATCGTATTTAACTTACCATCTACTGTTTTTTGTGCGACACCTCCCCAACCCGTGCTATTTTGAAATACTTTAGCACCTTTAGATATAAGTTTGTTTTCATGGTCGTAAACTTGAATTTCTCTTAAATGGATATAGTTTGAATCACTAGAAATTTTTACATATCTACAGAACCTATCAACTTCAAATCTTAAAGGTGTTCCTGTAATCACAGGATAGCTTATATTTGAAAAAGTCGTATGCCATTTTAATTTACCACCGTGAACTTGAATATGTCCATTAGGAAAAACATCAATACGTGCTTTACTTCCACTCCATGCTCCTCCTTGAAATATTAATCTTTTAGACGGCCTGGCTTCTTTAGGCAAATAACCTATAATTCCACCCGAACCAGTATTATTAAATCCAGAAAGCTGAACAATACCATTTTTGATACGGTATGATGGTATTCTGTAATATTTGGTAGGCCAACCACTCCACATCCACTTAGCAGGCATTTCAATATATCGACCATCTTTATTTTCTTCCAGATTAACCCCTTTAAAAAGTCTTTCTTTACATTGAGAAGAAGTGAATCTTGTTAAACATTTGCGCATTTCGTCTACACCTTCTGGAGATTCATCTAATAAAATATTTTTAACAAATATTTGAGGTAGTTCAATAGGGAAAATACGTAATTTAGCTAATTCAATACCTTTTTGCTTTTTTACATATAGGTTAAATTTTTTAGACAACTCATCAATTGCTTTTATCTCTGAACCTAAATCAACATCAGTGACTTTCTTGGAATTAATATAGGTTTTCATTTTTCTTCCATTAATTGAGAATGCTACATGGACCCATTTTTTAAATGGTATTATTCCTTCATTTACATCTCTCCCATTATTCCAATAAGTTTGTGTTCCTACTCTAATATGGAGCTTTGTGCTATTAGGAAATATAAAAAATCCGGGAGATCTACTCCAACCGGCTAACTCACCTGTTCTAAAAATTTCTCTCCATCTTCCTTCAATTGTATTTATTTTAAGCCAAAACGCATATGTATACTGATTAGTATTTCCCTTAGTATAACTTGTTACACCAGCTTGTTTAATAAGTTTAACACTTGATTTAAGATTACAAACATTTTTGCCGTTTACTTTTGTAAATCCCCCAACTTCTCTTTTTGAATCAGCAAATTTACCACACGATCTTTCATCCATTTGATATTGACCTAAATCTTTTCCGCTAATACCCATATTTTTATGGGGTATCCAATCATTTCCTATCATTCTTCCATATACAAAATCTTTGGCAGGAATGGTTTTTGTCTTATAATCGGATGGATTATTTACGATTAATGAAGAAAATTTGGAATAATCTTTTGTACTTACCATTTTATTACAAAATTTAACAAAATTTGTTTTCGTAGTAGATTGATCTAAATCTTTATCACATAAATAGGCTGCCGCATTTTTATTCCATTCAGATAATGCATTTCCACTAGTAAAATTTTCTTTAGGTTTATTATACCTACAGAAAACCAAACTTAGTAATAAAATAACCATTACTATTAATAAAATTTTATTAGGAGTCATATATATATATATATTTTTAAAATTATTATGATTTAACTTCTTTAAATAAATTCAGTATTTATTTTAGTAAATAATTAAATAAATAAATAATATACTTAAAGTTATCGTAATCTATATGGTTATAAATGGCCAAAACCAAAACTAGCAAAGCTGATAAATCAAAAACCCCAAAAAGTAAAGTAGTAAAATCGAAAAAAACTACGAAAAAAACGGTTTCAAAAACTGAAGAAGTAAAAGAGGAAGTAGTAGCCCCACCAGTAGTTGAAGAAACGGTAGTAAATGAAAGCTCAGCAGAAGACTCTAAAGAGGATGAACTTAAAGCAAATGTTGGTTCAATCTTTGATTCGCTTATCAAACAAGGAGAAGAAATTAACAACTCTCATAAACTTATGCTCCAGCTTCTTAAAAAGACCAATAAATCATATGGTCGTGAGCGCCGAGATTACGATAAAAATCTTGCAAGGGAAAGACGCCGTGCCAGAAAAGATCCTAACCGTAAAAAACGCGAACCAAGTGGATTTGCTGTAGCTACTGATATTTCTGATAAACTTTGTGAATTCTTGGGAGTCCCTCAAGGAACACAACTTAGTCGCACAGATGTAACTCGTAAAGTTACTACATACATCAGAGAAAAAAATCTACAAATTTCAAACAACCGCAGAGCATTCAAACCTGATAAAGCTCTTAAAGGAATTCTCGGTGATCTTCAAGAAGTAGATAAAGAGAAAGGTTTTACATACTTTAACCTTCAAAGATACATTACTCCTCATATCACCTCTTCAGCAGCTTCTGCTAGTTCATCGTAATTTGTTTATTAAATTATAAAAAAAATATAATTTAGTTAACATTTATTAATAAACATTTGCTGATTGAAACAGCCATGCCATAGAAGACCTTGCTTCGTAACTTACTATTGTCATAGCTGATAAAATCCATAACGCACCTGTTTGGCAATCAGATTTAGTTTTCCCTTCAGTAACAAGTCTGTAAAAATCATCTAGAATAATATGTCTTAAATTATTTACTGATTTAATAGCATTAATTTCATTAATCTTTTTTGTAAAAATTTTACCATCTTTTACAAATTTTAGTTTGTCTTCGGTTTTAAGTTCTGCTCTGTAATTCCAGATATCCTCCACTTGTTTATATAATTCTTTAAGACTCGCAAGAGGTAGCTTCAAAAACCACTCGCATTGGGTATACTGTCCTAAATCATCTATTCTTTGAAAAACCTTAATACACTTCTGTTCAATTATAATTTTAGGATCAGTTATTTTTTCCTTGTTAATCTCAATACTTTTAGTTTTTTCTATTTTAAGCAAAAGAGCTTTAAAATTATTAATTACATCATTTGGTATTTCTGTCGTGCTATATGGGTTCGTATTAGTATTTTTCAATAGTTCCTTAAAAGACGCAATATGAAACCCCCAATGTCTATTTTTACAATCAGCATAGGATATAAAATCAAAGTTAGATATTTCCTTATCATCTTTAATATCACTGAATTCAGCAAAATCAGTAGAATTGGTAATCAGGTGACGACAAAATACAGCAATACCTCTGTCTCTAATCAATAGATTCACTATATTTTTTCTAAAAATACTTTGAATTTTTATAATTTGGCTTACATCCTCTTGGGAGTATTGATATGTTGCATTAACTTTCCTAGAACTAAATTTATTTGCTGGTGATCCAATTTTTTTCTTTTTAGGATAAGGATTGGCATTTGTATGATATATAGTCCTGATATTTTCCAAGCCCATATTATAGTGTCGCTGGCATAACCCCACACCATGCCATGTCCCTTCGTTACCCACCCACTTTGCCTTCATTTTACACCTATTATTCTTTGTTGTTAAAGCACAACAAATATGTTCTTGGGAATTAACAATCACGTTAGATTCACTTTGATTAATAGTTTCCATATTATTATTAATATAATACAATATGTTTAAATCGCTTTCAAATTTTAAAATATTCGCACATGTTACCTAACTTTAAGCACTATGTTATTAGCTCATTCTTTAAGTTCAAGAATTAAAAAAAATTTGATTATTAAATTTTAAAGATATCTTGATATTATCTAATCATAACATAATGTCGAACAATCAAAACAAACCGAACACTTCTTCCGCGATGACGGGCAACATTCAACGAGCAGCTTCTATTGATATGAGTAAATTTGTATTTGAAGAGCCACAAACTAATAAATATGGTGGCAAAAGTTGTAATGTAAAATATAATGGCAAACCGTTCTTTATTCAAACACCTCGCTGTCGTCTTCCTTACTGTCTTGGTAAGTATGATGACCCTACAGGTGGTCGGACAAAATACTCGCTTGACTTTTCACTTGGAGGATATGAACTTGATGAAAGTGGTGAACCAGTGAATCAGCGCATGCGAGAGTTTTATGAATGGGCTGAAAACATGGAGAAAATGCTTGTGAAAGCAGCCCATAAAAATGCTGAGTCATGGCTTGATATGCCTGATGCTACTGAAGGTGTAGCAAAGGCTCTTGTGCGTCCTCTTCTTAAATGGTCGAAGGACAAGGTAACTAAAAAGGTAACAACAAAATGGCCTCCCACAATTAAAGGAAAGGTAGGTTTCTGGGAAGAACGCTTTACAGTAAATGCTTACGATGAGAACAAGGAGAAGGTAGAAGATCTTGATGCTGGTATCGTTCCACGAACTGAGTCAATTGGTATTCTAAAACTTACTGGAATTACATTTGCGGGAGGTAAGGTAGGTTACAGCTTCCAAGTTCATCAGCTTAAACTATATGCTCCCCAAGGCATGCCTTCTTATGCCTTCATTGAGGATGAAGAGGATGAGAAACCAGTAGTAACTGGTGGGCAGCTTCAGGATGAGGAAGAGGCAGATGCTGATGAAACTAAGACTACTCCTAATAATGTAGTAGAAGATTCTGACGATGACGATGACTCCGATGATGACGATGATGCTGATGCTGATGACTTGGACAATGAGTCTGAGGATGAGAAACCACCGTCCCCAAAAAAGAAAAAGGTAATTCGTCGTAAAAAGAAAGGCAGTGATTAAATAATTAAATAATTAGTAATAATATCTTAAAATTTTTATTTTTTTAGATTTTATATATATATGTCTAGTATTAATCTACAAGATGCAGATGTTTATATTAATGGAATAACCGTTAATGGTAATATTAAAGTAAAAGGTATACTTTATATGGTTCATGATCTGAAAAGTTGTCCATCTGAGTTATTAGAAACAAATAACAAGGATGTTGTTTTTAACGAGGATAAAATATTTGAGGGTAATCTTCACATTTTACCTAAAAGTAATGTAACTATATCGGGTTCAATTACTTCCGGTGAACTTAGAGATAGATATTAAAAATTCATACAAGATACAGAAACATTATTAGTATAGTTATTGTATTTTTTATTCATTTTCGAAAGTTTGTATTCAGTCTCTTTTTTGAATAAAATCTTTTTCACATTCCAATCATTCTTTCTATGTTGAAAATAAATTAAATTAATCCTATGTAAATATGTTTTTTCATCAATAGTAGATGATGATTTTAAAAATGTTTTCAATGCTGTTATGTTTGGTTTTTTATTAAATTGTCTGGTAAGCTCTTTTTTATCAATATCAATATTTTCTAATTTTATGATACTCCTTATTCTTTCATAATTACAATTCCAATTAGATAACACATTATTACTAATTACATTTTCAATTGTTCCATGTTCTTTTATTATTTCATAGACATCGTTAGGACACAAACCTCTGGGTCTATGATTATAATCATTACCCAATAAAATACATAAATCTATAAAACTATTATGATTTAATTCAAGGTCATATAGTATATCTTGGAAATAATATGACTCTACACTATCATCTCTATTTGTAAAATTACGTATGACTAATTTACTACCACATGCTATAGTATCCATGTCTTCAGAAACAACACCATCTACTATATCAAGATTACATAGTTTTGAACAATAATGTTCTGCTTCACAATCTGCTTCAATGTAAACTACTCCCATTAAATCAAATAGAATTTTAGTCTTTTCAATAACATTTTTATTAACATATATTATCTTTTTTTCAATCATATCTATTTCTTTTTGAATTTCTTGTATTTCAGTATCATCTTTTATTGATTCTACTTGAATTTTTAAAAGTGATAATTTTTCTTCTAATCTGTCTTTTATAAGTCGTCTATTTTTGATAGTATCAAATTTTTCATCTGGCGGTTTACCATCTAAAATAAATATTGGTGTGATTCCAAACTTTTTAAACTTGTTAATCATGAAAAACATACCGTCAATATGATTACTTTTACCATATAAATATTTATATAAATAAACATTTGTATCAATTGCTAAAACTTTACCACCGAAGAATGACAAATGCCTTTTGTTAATCCCATTTTGTGAATTACTCTCAATTAATGTATTTAAATTTTTTATACCCATTAATGTGTATATATATAATAATTATTATTAATATGTATTTAGATGTTTTTAATTAACTAATTATTAATATTTTAAGTCTATATAAGTCATTCTTAGTGAATTGTTAGTGGTGGAATTTGATATAATTTTTTTAATTAAACCCAAGTCTTTTTTTACTAAACCATAAAAGTCATCTATGTCCTTTATACTCCAAGCATCACTATATTTGGGAAAATATTCATCAAAAACTATATTTGTATTATTCATAAGACTGCATTTTAAAATATAATATGATAATACTGATGTAGATTGAATTAAAACCAAATTATTACTTTTATCCATAAAATCATGTATATTTTTAAATCCACAATGTCTTATAATTCGGTGAGCTGTTGACAAACAATATGCGTATTCAGTGTATATATAATCATTAATATTGCTTTTAGTTAATATACAATTAAAAATACTATTAAATGTGATCCCCAAGCAATCAGTTAATGCTTCAAATAGATTAATCTTACTATAATCATGATTAACGTTAAATTCATCTATTACACTTTTACTAATCAAAAATATATTATTCCAATATATTTCCGACATCGAAAAATCTAATCTTAAATAATGCACCAACTCATGTATAAGGACTTTATCTGACTCTTCTTTCCTAAATAATACAATGTATGATTTTAAATTATCATGAATTGTTCCACCACTATTAATTGTTTCTATACCAAAATGATTATCATTTGGTAATGTTTTAGGTATATCAACCGGAGCATAATAAATATGAATTGTTTCATTTTTAACACCCAGTAATTCTAACAATGTGAATATTTTTGTCATCTTATTGGCTATTTCAATACGTTGATTAAAACAATCTTGTATACTGGAATCTTTATACAACCTCATATTCACAGTATTTGAATTAAATTTAGAGGTTATATCTTCAACGGTTGTATGTTTTGTCAAAATGTTCCACATTATTTCATTTGATATAAATTTACAGGTTGTAAATTGTTTAAAAATGATGTTTCTTTTTTGATTGGTATAATTTACTATATCTCTTACTTGATAAACTTTATCGATAGAACTATCAGTTACATGCCTAAAATCGTAATGTTTTTTTCCAGAAGAATATAAGTTTAGATTAAAAAGAATTCTTCTAAAAATAGGATGGCATTTATTATAATAATTGTTCACCATACTTAGATTAAATGTAGAAGGACATTTTAATAGTCTTCTTGTAAGTTTCATTTATAATAGGCACACAGATTTATTATAAATTAAATTAAAGTTTTTCAATTAAATCATATGGATTCATTGTGTAATATACGGGTTTTTCAGGCATATCTTTATTTGAAATGTCAAAATGACTATCATCATAAGTTAAAATCAAATATAAATTTCCTAATTTTTTGTTTTTTTTATTAAGTATACCTTTGCCTGGAATTTGAACTATATTACATTTATTATTGAAAATAACATTAATTTCCAATCGCTCATTATCAATAAACTCATTATTTAAATAATACCCGCATTGTTGATATTTAAAGCTCAAACTATGTTCCAGAACTAAATCATAACCATTACTTCTTTTATAATTTTCAGGAAAATCATCTATTAAATAAAATGTATATTTTTCATTGTCATAATTTATAATATGCTCTTCATAGTTCATATCTAGTATGTAAGAATTATTAGAAGTCGAAGAATTCGGAATTAATATTTTTATATGTGTATATCTCCTCACACAATCCAGTGTTAAATTGATACTATTAATATTATCAATATCATTTATATCAAGTTTCAGTTCATAGGTATATTTACTTTCTAATAAAGAATCATCATTATCCGTCAATGATTGTTTCAATATATGTTTAACTACATTACCACCTTCTTCAATTAATGTATCTTTATCAATAATTGTAAATAAATCCCAAAGGTTAACTTTTTCACTTGTATTGAATTTATTTTTTAAATCACTAAAGGTGTTTTTCAAAAATCTTGAAATAATAGGATCAACATCATTAAAAAGTTCGTTAAAAAGTTCTTCTGGAGATTTTATATTAAAATCCGTTTTTCCACAATAATCATACTGTGTTCTACTATCTTCATTATATAACACTTGATAAGCTTCACTTATTTGTTGAAATTTAGATTTCGCTTCAGGGGATTTATTTTTATCAGGATGCCAAATAATTGCTAATTTATGATAAGCCTTTTTGATATCAATTTTAGTTGCGTCTCTTTCTATTCCTAAAATTACATAATAGTCCATTAATTACTAATTAGTAATTTTTTAACTTTAAGTGCGAAAAATTCCAAACATATTAAATCATGTTCTATTGAGCACATTCTTGCTTCAATTGAAGATGTAATATTTACCAATTTAAATTTAATTTTATCATTTAATTTTTGTGAAGATATTAGCTTATTGTTTATTTTTTTTAAAACATATGGGACTGTTACGTTAATTAATAATAAATTATAAATAATTTGTCTAATACGGGCAATACTTTTAAGATTTTTTTCTTTTATTAACTCGATAATTTCATCAATATATTTATTGATAACATTTATTTGAGAAAAATCTAGTTTTTTATTATAATGAAAGCATGTAATAGCATTATTAAGAACAAATAAATCTTTTTCATAATTACTAAGTATTAATTTTTTATGAGTTTGAGACAATTTAAAATGGTTTTTACTTACTTCATCAATATATTTCTCTATTGCTTCATCTTTTTGAGAAGGAATTCGCACCGCAGTCAACCTTGAAATGATAGAAGTATCAATACGGGCAAGACTTTCAGCTATAAATATAAATCGCACATTGTCAGCACATTTATCTAATAGTAACTTTAGACATACTTGAGTAGACCTGGACATATAATCAAAATGATTTATAACTATAAATTTAAACTGTATATCATTAATAGGTTTGTAAGAAATATGATTAACTAAAAAGTCACTTATTATATTTTTATCGTATAATCCATATTCATAAAGATTAATTTCAATATGATATGGAGATGAAATATACTCTATATTCACCTTATTATTACCTATTTTAAGTTCAGCAGAATTTAATGTTCTTAATAGAGTAAGATTACAGTTATTAAAACTATTTAGAAATCCGTATGCCAATGTTTTTCTTCCTGTATTAGGTTTTCCATAAAAAATCATATTTATTACATTATCAGTATTGATATTTTTCAAACTACAAGCTATTGACTTATTTATCATAAAATCATCTAACTTAATAGGTAACAAGGTTGTGTTCATAAACTATAATAGTTATAGAGTATAATGTTTAAATGTATTCGTAATCCTATTTATAATATTTTAAATTATATTTATAATGGAGGATATTGAAAATAAAATGAAGACTATAAACGATTTATCTAATAATTTATTATCATTAGATAATCAAACAATAAGTTTAAATGAAATTAATAGGAAAGCTTTAGAAATTAAATATAAATTGTTCTCGGATAATCTTGATACTATTATTGAAAATCTTTTAGACTTAACTAAAGATTTAACAAGTGATACAGTGAAATTACCTTCTAATATAAAAGAACTATGCTATCATAATAAAAATATAGATGAGGTTTGTAAAGAATTTTATCCACTAATTTTATTAAGTATAGTAAATAGAAATTTTAACGACCAGAAAAACCTCTAGGTCCTCTGGGTCCAATATGTCCTCTTGGTCCTTCTTTGTTTCTTAATAATCTATAGCTCCATATAGTAAATGCCATATGCAATACTAAAATAATAATTATTACAATTAAAATATTTGTTATTTTTTCATTAGTTAACTCCATATATATATATCTACATTTTTGTATCGTTTTATTTTTGTATATGAAATATGATTTAATATATGGATAAATATCTAGGTAATTCTAATAATTCAAGTAATGGTTTAGATAATGTTGGGAATTTATCAAGACAAACATATGATTATAGTAAAGAAAAGTCTTATCAAGAGGAACTTAAAAATTTTAAACTAAAATTAAGCAATAAAATACATAAATTTAATCCACAAAAAACAACCGATAGTTTTGATAATACAATTAATTTATTATGGTTTCAGCATCTTGTGAATAAAAAGCATCCCAAAGATTACGTGGCTTTATATAATAACTTAAATTTATCATATGAAAACCATGACTTTGAGTAACTTAAGTAGTTTAAACTTTTAGTATAGCATCTAAAAATAAGATATTTTTATATATTATATTATGGAAGACAAAATCAATTGGGATACAGATATATGGAATATTATAGATTCTTATTTCAAAAATACAGATAATTACCTATCTAAACATCAGATAGAATCTTACAATACTTTTTTGGATGTAAACATACCCAAAACAATAAGGCAATTTAATCCTATTGTGCTACCTTATCAGAAATATATAGACCCTGCTACAGGTGAAGAAACAGATGATTACTTTTTTCACATCAAAATTACAGTAGGTGGTAGTATTGATGAAGTAGGAAATGTTATCAACGATGGCTCATCCATATTTGTTGGGAAACCAATTATTCAAGAAGTGAAAGATGACAGTGAAACTAATGACTCACTTATTTATAGAAAAACATTATATCCTAACGAAGCACGGTTAAAAAATATAACATATAAATGTGGTTTAAAAGCTGACATAATAGCTGAATTTATAGTAAGAAATGACCAGGGTGATATGATTCGTAGTATCGACCCAAGAGTATTTGAAAATGTTCAAATTACAAATAATTTACCAATCATGTTAAGATCTAAAATATGCTCATTATCTGAAACAACTGGAACAACATCTAGACTTATGGGAGAATGCGAATACGACCAAGGAGGATATTTTATAATAGATGGTAAAGAAAAAGTAATTGTAGCTCAAGAAAGACAGATTGAGAATATTACTTATATTAATAAATTAAAAGGAGATGATAGGTTTAAATATATAAGTGAAATAAGGTCTGCTCCTGAAAACAAATTACAACCGGCAAGAATTACCAAATGTGCTGTTTTAAACAGTATTGATTCACAACGTGAAAAAATAGATGAAAATGCTATAAGATTTATAATCCCAAATATTAACAAAGAAGTCCCTATATTTATAATTTTTAGAGCATTAGGTGTCATTGCTGACTATGACATATGCTCTATGATAGTTAATGATTTTGATTCTTCTATAGGAAATAAAATCATGGAAATGTTAAAACCCAGTATTTTAGAAGGAAGTATCATTAGCAATCAACAAGATGCTCTATCATTTATTGAAAGTAAAATTTCATCTAATTTCATGGCAGCTAATACAGCAGCTATTAAAAGAAAGCATTTTTTGGCGAGTATTCTTAAAGATTATTTAGTTCCTCATACAGGGACCAATTATTATAGAAAAGCTTACTTCTTAGGTAATATGGTAAAAGAACTTTTAGTAAATCTTATAAATAATAATCCATCAACTGATAGAGATAGTTACATATATAAACGCGTTGACATATCTGGGTTTTTAATATCTGCTATTTTTAGAGATTTATATTTCAGAATTAAAAATAAATTAAGTGAAAATCTAAATATTTTTTACAACACAAAAGAATCTGAAAATCCAGGAGCTTATTGGAATATTTTCCTTAATCAAGATGAAGAAGATGTTACTAAAAGAAACTATAGATTTTTCAATATATTAGGTGAAAATAATGATGATGATGGAGGTCTATCAATCAATAAACTAATAGATCAGACTATTATGGACGAAGGATTTTTATATGCTTTTAAGAATTGCTGGGGACTTAAAAATGCTTCAGGATGCAAGCAAGGTGTTACACAAGATATGAATCGATTAAGTTATTTAGGAGCAATTTCTCATATTAGAAGGGTTAATACTCCTTTATCAAAAAGTGCTAAGGTCCGTGCCCCTCATGCTCTTCATTTATCTTCATTTGGTATTATGTGTCCTGACGAAACCCCAGACGGAGGTAATATTGGATTAAGAAAAAACATATCTATATTTGCGAATATTACATCAGGAACTAATTCAGACCATTTACTCAGGTTATTATTTACATCTGGATTAGAAGATATACTACAAATTGATTCAGATAAGTTAAAATCTACCAAAGTATTTTTAAATGAACGACTTGTTGGTTACACTAAACGCCCTTATTTTATGAACAGGAAACTTAAATTATTAAAGCGCAATGCTCTTATTAATATTTATACATCAATTTCTTGGAATATTAATGACCAGATTATTAAAATATCCACTGATTCCGGAAGAGGAGTCAGACCTGTATTTATTGTTAAAAATAATCAAATCCCATTAACACAAGATGTTCTTAATAGAGTAAAAGATATAGGTGATATTTATAATTGGTATCATCTTGTAGGAGGAACCCTAAAAATTGATCAAGCAAAACCATATAATGATACTGACGGTTCATATTATATTCATCCTAACGAAAACAATCTTGATAAACTCGAGGAGACTGCTGGTATAATAGAGTATATCGATCCTTCTGAATCAAATCAATCGCTAATAGCTATGTATCCAAGAGATCTTGGAAATAGTATTGATAAATATAACTATTGTGAGATACATCCAGCTATTAACTTTGGAGTATTAGCTTCTTGTATCCCAGGTATTGAAATGAATCAACATCCCAGAAATCAATTTTCTACCGGACAAGGTAAACAGGCATTAGGAGTATACGCTACTAACTTCAAAAACAGAATGGATACCAAGGGACAAATTATGTTTTATCCACAAAAACCTATCATAAAAAGTAAATTAGCCAAATATCTTAGAGTAGATGAATTACCACATGGTATGAACGTAATTGTTGCTTTAGGTTCCTTTTCAGGTTATAACCAAGAAGATAGTATAATATTTAATAAAGATTCAGTTGAAAAAGGTATGTTTAAGACTACTAAATTCAGAACTTTTTCCCAAAGAGAAGAAGTAGATGGTGACAAAAAGACTGAATTTATCTGTAATCCTGACCCTTCGAAAACAACTAATCTTAAATCGGGTAATTATAATAAGCTCGATGAAAACGGTATTATCAAACAAGATATAAAAGTAAACGAAAATGATGTATTGGTAGGAAAATGCGTTTACACCGGGGAATATGATGTTAATGGTGAAGAAATAATTTCTGATAATAGTGAATTTGTAAAACGCAATGAAGAAGGATTTGTTGACAGAGTTTATTCTAATGTAGGTAATAATAATCAAAGATATGTTAAAGTTAGAATAAGAAAGGATAAACAACCTGAAGTAGGAGACAAATTCTGTTCCAGACATGGTCAAAAAGGAACTGTTGGTATGTTACTTCCAGCAAGAGACATGCCAAGGACTAAATCAGGAATAACTCCTGATATTATTGTTAACCCACATGCTTTCCCAAGTAGAATGACTATAGCCCAATTTTTTGAACAATTATTGGGCAAAACATGTGTTCATAAAGGTTTCTTATCAGAAATTGTTCCTTTCAGTGAAAATAATATTGAAAATGTAGCTTCTATTCTTGAAGAACATTGTGGATTTGAAAAACATGGAAATGAAGTATTATATTCAGGTATAAGTGGTGAACAACTTAAAGTTAATTTCTATATAGGTCCTACTTATTATTTGAGATTAACTCATCAAGTATCAGATAAATATCAAGCACGTGATGATGGTTTAAAAACTTCACTAACACATCAACCCGTCGGTGGTAGAGCACTTGGAGGAGGTGGAAGAATAGGAGAGATGGAACGTGATGCAATTTTATCTCATGGTATTTCAAGTTTCTTGAAAGAAAGTTTTATGGAAAGATCTGATAAATATAAATTTTATATTTCAAAGAAAACAGGTTTAATATCAGCCTTTAATCCTGCTAAAAATATATTTAGAGATATATCCAATGACGAAACAGAACAATACATAGATGATAATGGAAATGTAGTAAAAAGACCTGTTGATGAAACAAGAAGTGAATTTGTATGTATCGAAGCACCTTATACATTTAAATTGTTTTTACAAGAAGTTGAAAGTATGGGTATTGCTCCAAGATTAATCGCCGATTCGGTTGTAAAAGAATGGCAGAAATTTAACTTGAAACAAAAAGATATACCAACTGATTATGAGATTATGAAAAATAAAAGAGAAGTTGATATTTATAATTCCTCATTAAAATCTTCTCCTTTAATTAATCCATTTATTAAATTTTTTAATGCTGTTAAACTGCAACTTATTAGCAAAACAGATAAAGACAAAAAATTAATTGACTTTTCAAGTAAAAATGGAGCCGATTTATTTAAATGGGCAGAATTAAAAATAAAAACGGTTGTTTCTTTTGATAAAGAACAAATTAATGTAGAAGGTGGTAAAGATATAAAAGGCTCTGTTGAAAAATATCATCGAATGAGAAATAATGAAGAACCGGCAATAAGCAGATGGGCAAACAGTAGTGATGTTAATTTTATAGTAGGAGATGTATCCAAAGATTTATTTAGCTATGATGTAACTAAGAATTCCTCATCTAAATATACACAAATACTTAAACTAAAATTAACCAACAATGTTAAGAATTCATTTAATATATCTAGTCATTTTCATGGAATTGAAAAACTTTTTGATAAAAGAGATGGTATTTCCAATTTATTATCTAATGCTAAAGACTCACTTTCCAACGGCGGATATTTTGTAATTACATGCCTTGATGGCGAAAGAGTATTTAATAGACTTAAAAAGAATAATAAAATCACAGGCATGGTGTTAAATAAAAAAACTAATAAAAGAGATTTATTATGGGCTATTCAACAAGGAAATCTAGATTTATCAAAAGACAGATTAAGTTCAAGTTATGAAGATGGGTTTAATAATACTATTAGATTAACTTTTAACGGAAAAAATCTTGAAGAAGAATCATTAGTACATCCCACATTGCTTATAAGTTTAGCCGCAGATAAAGGCTTAAAACTCGTGCCTAAAAATGAATTAGAAAAGAACTATTCTATTTTTAATAAAGCTACTGGAACATTTAAAGAATTATTTAACAAGTTTGTAAAAATTGAAGACGACGTTGAATATAAATCTTTAAATGATGAAAATAACAAGGTTCTCAAAGATTTCTCAGATTTACATAGGTATTTTATTTTCAAATTAGATAACAATAAAATTATACCTGATAATATTTTCGATAACAAAATAGAGTGTATTAAACAAAGCATATCGTTAGTTCATGTGAATGATCGTTACCCTAATATTAAATTACCTATGCCAATATCACTTGATACTAATCTGCTAAATATATATATTACACATCAAAGAGCTCTTATTGGTAGGTCAGATAAACTTTCTATAAAAGAATATAGAAATAGCTATACAGATGGGTCTAATAAAGATTTAAAACCTATTTTAGAGAACGTTGAAACTGTTCTGGCACATCCTTTCTATAGTAAGTTTGATAATAATACCTATAAAAATACTCTAGAATACATATTTAACTACATTAAAATTGGTGTTTACGTAAGAATACTTAATTCTCAAGTTATCCAATTTATTCCAATTATAAATTACAATTCTTCTGATCCTAATAAATCTCTTTCCAAAGATGTAAGTTTTAAAGACGCAGGAGAAGAAGGGGAAGAAGATAAAGCAACTTTTGAAACTCTTCAGGAATATGTTAATACTAAATTTTATAACTCGGAAATATCAGAAATATTCAAATCAAATACAGATACTTTAAATATCAATTGGTTTAGAGAAGGAGAAGAAGGTTCTTTAAACAATAATGACTATATAATTGATGGTGAAAATGTTATTATTGGAGACAATCGAATGGAAACTGTCAAAGATAAAGCAATTAAATTAAGATATTTACTTGAAACTACATGTTCTGCTAAAGGTGGTAGTATTTCTAATTGTGAATTTGTAATTAATTTATTAGAACATCCTATAGTTTCAATTAACGAAGATGCACTTGATAACCCATTTAAATGGTCTCTTAAAGAATCTTCTAATAATATCAAAATAAAGGGAAATATATTACCTATATTAAGTGAAAATCAAATAAACGGATATCTTGACATTAGTATCCCAAGTGTAACTAATGTAGACTTATTAGATGATGTAATGAGCATAGGAAACTGTAAAGATAATATTTTATCTATACCTCAAAAAAATCTAAACGAATTAAGTAATATGATTGGTGTTATTGTTGATACAAATAGTAGTGAAATATCTAAATTTCTTAATGATTATAAAAGTTTAGAAACTATGCTTGAAGAACAAGATGATCGTTATAAAAGTGAATTTGACACATTTATTTTAAATACCACAATTAATAATACTATTGATGGTTCTGAAATATCATGGTCAAAAAATAGTTCGGAACTACACTATATTAACACGCCTGAATTATATAAATTTCCAGTAGATTCTAAAATTCAATTATTTTTACCTGGTAATAATCCTGCTGTAACATTACCATTACAATGTAAATCTTCAGGAGTTCTTGTAATTTTAAAATCAGATGTAAATACACATAAACCATGGTTCTTTAATTCATTTAAAAAATTCGATTATCATAGTCATACCCCAGGTAATAAAGCACAAGGGCACTACATTGAAATCAGTGATTTGAGAGATATTAAGGAGGTTATGAATTTCTTAATCGATGATGATGAAGCATGTTTAGATTTAATTAAAAATAAAAGAAATTTAGTTAATAAACTCTTTAGTAAAGAGTCGATTATCGATTATTTACAACTTGTAATTAATAAAATTGGGGACAAGAGTACTTATGAACAAACAAGTATTGATGTTTTTAAGAGTGAAATACAGGAACAAATAAGTGAAGAATCTTTATTATTCCCTACTAATTTATTAGGCACATTAATTGGTAAAGGCGGTTCAAAAATCAAAACTATTCAGAATACAAGTTCGACTAAAATAAATATAAGTAAGGATAAAATTGATGAAGATGGAGTAGAAATGGTAAACATTACTATAAGAGGAGGAATATCAGGAGTAAGTATAGCATCGGGAATAATAAATATAGTTCTTAATACTGAAAGCATTTACACCTCTGTTCTCACTAAAAAAATAGGTATGGTTGTAGGTAAAAAACGTGAACATTTAAATATGATAGAAGCACATTTTAACGTCAAAATATTTACAGTTGTTTCAGATCAAGAAAAAATTAATTATTTCAAAGAGGAATATCCCGAAGACAGTGATAACCCTGAAAAAATAGATTTACATAATAAAGATTACAATGTAATAAAAATTATTGGTGAAAAACAGCACATACCTAATGCTGTAAGAGCAATTCATGCGGCGGTTAAAGGCACTGCTAAATCATCACTTAGACATATAACATCTGAACTTGCTGTAACTAAACCTGCAATTCAAGAGAAGGTTTTTACTTATCATAATGATGAAAGCCTGCTATATAATAAAGACACCTATATTGTAGACGATGATATTGAAGAATTAACTCATGGTTGGATTAAATTACCCGAAGAAGATTATCCTTTAACAGCTAAATCATTAATATATAATTTTGGAGTCGAGAGAGAAGTATGGAACGCAGAAGAAAATGCTGACAGATTACCACAATATTATCCAGAAAGTTGGGATAATGACGAATTAGAAAGTAATAATATTTCGATCCAAGCTATGCATAATTATTTACAGGCTAATTTTAATTCGGCAAATAATTGGAGAGCAGGTATAGAAATACTAAAAGAACTTCAACAGCCAATAATCAGACCAACATTAATGGTTCCTGGTGACTCATCGGCAGAAGGTGTTGGTTCCCCACCCATTGGATATCAATCCCCTGTATATGGTTCTACTTCTCCGCAATACCAGGCTAATTCTCCGCAATACCAAGCTAATTCTCCAGAATACCAAGCTAATTCTCCAGAATACCAAGCTAATTCTCCAGAATACCAAGCTAATTCTCCAGAATACCAAGCTAATTCTCCAGGATACCAAGCTACTTCTCTAGAAGATGGTGAAGTTTCCGACGACGAACAGGCATCAGTTACAAAACAACCATCCTCTTCTGTTACTTCACAACATCTGGATGACTTTGATATGATGGGTGGAGGTTTAGATGATATTAAATTACATAGGGATAATAATTCAGTATTAATAGCTATACCTTTTGAAAACAATACTGTTCACACTGAAGAAAATGAAAGACATTTAATGGACTATGTAACAAATCTAAGACAAAGTTTAAATCAATATATCCTTCAACAAGAATCAATGAGTCATATGAATTATAAAATTGTAGTTCTAAAGCATGATAAAGATATTTTAACAGGAAAGGAAATTATACTTAGTGGATTAAGCGATCTGAAATCACCTATTTCACCCATTTCAAACGTAATAGAAAACAACGGATCATTATCTGAAAATAAATATAAAACCCATTTCAATAAAGGAGCTCTATACAATATTGCTGGAAATATAGCCATGCATGATTCTCACATTCAAAATATAATTCTTCACCCAGTAGGTTTTATACCTAATAATCACATGGTAGCACATTATTTTGATAATCCCAGATCATCTGTCCAATTATTAAGTATAGAAAATGAATTTAATGGTCCTATACTTATGAATAAAAGAACTTTTTTTAAGAATAGTTTCCCCAACCATTTATGGTCCGATTTCAATACAAATGTAGTCTACGAAAAGATTCTTAAACAAAATAATATCCCGATTAGAAAATTTATAGATATTAATGCCACATGGACCGAAAGCCCTGAGCTTTTAGAAATGGACGATTATATGCAGAGTAACGAACTTGTTGATTTAGATTCAGTATATTATGAACAGAATAACATAGTTAGAAACCAGTGGTATAAAACGAAAAATATACAACCTGTATCAGACAACTCAACTATTTACGATGTTAAGTTAGACTTTAACTGTAATCCAATTAGCAATATTGATAACTCATTTATATGGCAAATAGTTAATAAAGACGCCAAAAGTAGTTTAGATTCAGGAAATCAACATAGCACTATAATACATTATTTAGGAACTCATTTAAAATATCTTTTTGGAGAAAATGTTTCCATTGAAAAAACTACATCTAATAGTCATGATAATATAATCATAATAGTTGACGATGATATGGTAAAACTTATTAATATCATACTGAGAATCAGAATAATTATAAGTGTTTTCAGTTCATTAATAATATCTAATTATTCTGATAAATTAGCTATAATGAGACATAGTAATTTATCACTAACTATTAATGAACAAAATAACATTGTTATTAATTTAGTTAACAAAGATAGCGAAGTTGATGAATTATTTGTAGATATTAACGAAGTTCTTAAAAAACCAACAGTAACAAATAGAGTAGCGACATATAAATTTTTAGATGTTAAAAGTTTTGACTATGAAAATGTTAGAGAAACTATTGAAGAATTACTTGTTTCCCTTAAAAAACAAAATATAGAAAGAATTAAATCCGACCAATTAGCAAGATTTAATAGTATCCGTAAAACAATTGATACATCCAAATATGTTACTATAGAACAGTTAGGTGATACTGATATTATACTTGATTCAAAAACTGATAGCATTAAATATCTTAACTTGCACGACCAATCTATAACCGATAGTCCTAAAAATGATACACTTAACGTATTGACTCAAAATGAATTCTTTATAGCAATGAAATATAAACTTTCAAAAAAATTAGATATTGAAGATTCGGGTTTAATTGACGTTATTAATTCTGATTATTTCGAAAAATATATTAATGGTAAAAAGGTGATTGTTTCTGATGAAATAGGAACTATTACAGATGTTAGTTTAACATCCATTAATGTTTCAATTAATGATACTATAAAGAATATTGATATTAATCCAAATGATCCATCAAGTTCAGTAAATTTATTAGATGACGTTTTATTAGATAAAGTTGATGTCAGAAAAATGACTATAGATGATACTGAAGTAAATGTAATAGGAAAATATATAAGCAGACGAGGTGACAAAATGTTAGTGATCAAATCATCGGACGATACATTTACTAAAGTTATAAATTATACGAAATATTTAAAAGAAAAGAAAGGGGCATCTATTAGTATAAACAAAAAAAGTGTCTCTGGTGAAGATTTAGTAGAAAAAGATTTACAAACAGAGTTTTCTTTGGAAGATATAAAAAAATATATCGATAATCCAGTAGATAAAACCACAAAATTAGATGATAAACATATGAACCGATTACCATATTTTTGCGAAGCCTTATCAAAAATGAAGGCTGTAAATCGTGATTTAGTAAAAAACAAAAGAGATTTAATATACAAGTTAATACTACGTAGATTTGATATCTCAGACAAGATGCTTTTAGTTGAAAATAATAAGGAACTTTTAGAAAAAATAAGTAATGCAGATTTTGTGAATGTTTTATTTAGAGCATATGATATATCATTCTTTAATCGTAAATATAGACGTTACACGGGTATTACAGGATGTAGATCAAAAATATGTTTTAATGGAGAATGCTTTGAATCAAATGCTTATAAGGGTTTATCAACAAATGTTGATACTATATTATCAATCAATATCAATACAGAACAAATTATTAAAAATATAAACCTATTAAGTAAAGACAAAACAATAGGTGCCAGTTTTGTGGACAATAAATTCGATAATTTACTAAAATATATAATATTAATATTTGAACATGAATTAGTAAACTCATTCATTAATTGTTTTTGTTTATCCTATAAGAAAGATATAAGTGACATTAAAGTTAGAAATAATATGTCTAAAACTATAGTTCAAAATTTATTTAGACATTCTGAAGAAATACATCAGTTACTTATTAATAAATAAATTTGATATTTAATTAAAATTAATTATTTAATTAAATACCAATAATAGCATGGATGAAACGCAATTTCTATTCAACTCCTGGAAAACCAGTCTTGAACTTGCTGAAGACAGAGGATATGTCGTAAATGATAACTATAATGATATTACAATCAAAGAGTTTAAATATATGCTATCTAATAGAACTACTAAGGATTCTAATATTGATATTATATGCAACGGACATCGGGATGAACCAAATAAAGTCCTATATATAAAATATATACTTGCTTTAAAAATTAAACCTAGTAGTATCAAGGAAGTTTATGAAGAAATTAAAGAAAAAAATCAAGATAACAAAAACATTGATCTGATTTTAATTCTTAAAAGTAAACCCAATAATTCTATACTTAAACTACAAAAAGATAAACAATACCTTAATATTCAGATATATTGGTGTAAACAGCTACAGTTTAATGTAACTAAACATGAATTGGTCCCTTTACATAAATGTCTTTCTGAAGATGAAGGTAAAAATATTTTAACAAGATACAGTCTTACAACTAAAAATCAACTTCCTGTTCTTCTAAAAGATGATATTATTTCTAAATATTATAATTTTAAATCAGGAGATGTAATAGAGATTACTCAAACTAAAACATCACAAAATAGCGAATATAGATTCTATAGATGTGTAAGATAAATTTAATTTATATGTTGTGTTCTCAACTAAATTTCTGTATATAAATTATATATGTCTAATTTAATTGGCTGTGATTACACTTGTCAAAGGAAAAAAAATATTAATAAACTCAAGGATATCTATGAATCTGGATTAACAAAATACTATAGTGCCTACAATCAATATTTACAACATAAATATGATAGATCAAATAATAAGGCTTGGAAAAGAATGTATGCTGAAAAAACTCTTCGTCCAAAGGTTGAAAAGCTTAATAATTATCTTAATGGGATTTTATCAAATATGAAGAAAAATATTAGTGGTTCTTCAGGAATGATTAATTCTCAGTCAAACAAATTAATACTGCTCGTGATCAAATTAATAAGAAAAACTACCAAATTAAACAACAAGATGAAGATATTTCAAGAACAAATCTTGAATTAATTTCTAAAAATCGTCAAATTGGATTTACAGATGAAAGAAACACCTATAGAAGAAATATGCTTATCGCACTCCTCATTATTAACATAATGATTGTTGCAGGAATTGTTAAATTCTATGGCAATTAATTAATTATCATTAAGCTATCTTAATTGATATTTATAAAAATGATATTTAATATATTTTATTCTTTTTATATATTAAATATGTCATACAATAATGTTTTACGAGCAAATGCGAGTATGTTCGCCAAAGCTAAAGTTATGCTTGAAGGAGACAAACAAGCCCAAAGATATAAAAGAGGTCTTTCTAAAGCAGATGCAGAAAAAGAAGCTTCTAACCAACTTATAAGTGACAAAATACAGCAATTAGTTCAAGAAAAACGTGATATTGCTAATCAGTTTTATAGAGATTACAATAGAGACACTGATGTTCTAAATGAAAAAATTGTAACTATTCACAATATGAAAAAATTAAATAACAACTTAAGTAGAGAAATGACAAGAAACCAACTAAAACTTGGTAATCTTAAAAATGATATTCTAACATTAAGAAGACAAATCGAGACCTCTGAGAATGAACACTCAAAAAAATCTTTTATAGTATTTTTCCTCAAAAATGTGTTTATTTTTTTATTAGGAATAATACTTGTTATTTTATTGGTTAAAAATGATAATATTACCCAAGGAATGGCTATTAAAGTTAGCATCGGTATGGCTGTTGTATTAGTGCTATCATCATTGGGACGTATTTGGCTAAATAGATATCAACATTCATCAATAATGAGTAAGCAAAATTTCGTTCTTGATAGACCTACGCCCAAACCTACACCTAAAGAAGAAGACCAGGAATAAATATAGATATTAGTATTTATTAATTTTTAATAAATATATTAATATATAATAACATGACAAACTATAAAAAAAAATATGATAAGCTTAAAGTAGAATATGATATTATTAAAAGAGGTAAAGGTGGTAAAAAGTCACTAAAACCCGATGAATTATTTAGCACCCTTCAAAATTTATATATAGATAAACTTGACAGAATGAATGACCAACAAAATATATTATCCAAACAAGCTACTATACTTATAGAAAAGGATAAACAGATTGAAGTAAATGATTCAATTCTTAAATCCAATATTATGAAAATTGATACTAATAAAAGGAAAACCATCTACAATGAAAAAGACGACTCAAATACAAAATCTTATGTTAAAGTTTTAAACTGGATTTTACTAATTTTTGCTTTAATATTATTAGCTGGTATGGGTAAACTTATAAAAGAAAAATATTACTAAAAATTTTATTATTATATTTAATAAATTTTTTAATTAACTATCAAGTTCATCATCTATCATACACGTATCATTTCCATTACTATATGAATCAAATTCGTTATCTGACTTTATTTTAATTCCGAGATATGTTTTATTCCTTCCACCCGTGCTTTTTGATTTGAATTTTTCATCCATAAATGCTTGAAACTCTTTTCTATTCTTTTGTCCATTTGAGTTAGGATGATTTGAATTATACCAAGATTGATACTCTTGATGGGCAATATTAAATGCTACTCCTTCTGACGCATCATCATCAATAAGTTCAAATCTGTCCTCCATAAAGTCACTGAAATGATCACCTTGTTTTCTATATCCAGCAGTATATTCCAAAATTTCTGGAGGAGGAATTCTACAATGTCCATTTTTATATTTCTTATTATAATGAAGAAGTAGGCTCATAAACGGTTCTGTCCAATTTTCCATTTTGTCTGAAAGTCTATCATCCATTTTAAATTGTAGAACACATTCCTCTTGAGGTTCCGGTCTAAATGCTGTAATATAATCAGTGTTTCTCACACGTCTCCAAGTGCCTTGATCATGCTCAGGCAAATCGGGTTTATCATTACAACATAGAACCATCTTAAATTGCGGTTTAAATTCAAATGGTTCCCTGTATAGAGCTCTTGCTTGAATAGTATCACCACCAGTAAGTTCTTTCATTAAACCAACATTTAATTTAGTATTTGTGTCAGGTTCTTGTAGCACGGCAATTCGCTTTCCTTTTGTAGCAGCCAATTCAGGTGTAGCTGCGTTTGATGCTGCTCTTTTAGCAGTCAATAGAGTAATAGGTAATTTACAACCATAATCACCAACTGATTTTTCAAGAAGTTCCATAATTTTTGATTTACCATTACCACCTCCACCTGAAAAGATATCGAACCCCTCATCTTTAGTAGACCCTGATAGGAATGACGACAATCGTGTAAGAACATACTCGCGAACTTCATTAATTATAAAGATAGTTTGAATAAATAATTCAATTTCTTTGATTTCCTCACTTTTGGGGTCATATGGAATATACTCAATTTTAGTAGAAAGAGATACAAAATCTTCCGGACGGCCTTTTCGCAAAGTTTCACTAACTAAATCATATACACCATTTGTAAATCCAATAAGATTATTATTCTGGTCAAGTTTTTCAAGAAAGTCTTTTTCTTTATCATAGAAGAATTCTTGAAGTTCTGACATTATATTTGATTTAAATTGAGTTTCTTTAAGTCTATTTGCGACACCCATAATTTTAATACTCAATTCATTATCAGCATCTCCAGCTTCTGTTGAAGATTCATTTTTGTCAGAAGCAATTTTACAAAACTCTTTATAAACTTCATTTGAAATCTTAGTCTTAAGCATAATTCCCTTATCATCTTGTCTCCAACAATTTTTCTTTTCATCATAATAATACCATAGACTATCTTTTACTGATACAAGGACAAAGTAATCTTTATACATCGCGTATATTACTTTTGCTACATCATTAGGATTACCTTTTTTATTTTTAGTAGCATTCATAATATGATTATAAATATCCTCCTTAATAATTTCTGAATATTCGTTAGGATTATCTTGTCTTGCCCATAACTTCAAACTTGCAATACCAAGACCATCCATACACATAGACTCCCATTTTTCTCTACATGCTTCTTCAGCTTCATTAGCATAAGTTACTGCTTTTTTACTGAATTCAATCCATTTAATCAAAAGTTTATCATCCTTATTGTGTAGATTATGAAGACACCAACCTACTTCAATCCATGAACCAAATGATTTAGCTCTTTCGGCATTAAGACAAGCAATATATCTACCAATCAATTCGATATCCTTTTTACCTAACTTTCGCTTACCTTTATTTTTTTTCTTTTGTGAAATACACCTTCTTCCTTCCTTAGTTGAAATATACTCTTCATTATTTTTCCTTACTAAATCTTCCTTAGACGGATCAATCATGGAATAAAAGTCCGGGTCACAATTGCGCATAGACAGTAGTTGAACCAATTCTTTATCATCATACGCATCTAATGGAACATCCTCTACATGGTCTTGATATACTCTAATAATACGCGTAACTTTATAAGCTTCCTTGCCGCTTTTCCTGGACCCATACATCTGCCAATTATTCGTATCAATTACACATCTATCAAATATATCCGCATATCCATTAACAAATTTACATTCATCAAGAATACTTCCAGAATTTTTGAATACAGACTCTCTTACATTATGTTGAATAAATGGACAGGATGTAATACGGGGGACTACTATATGAATACCATCTTTAATAGTATATTCTGTTTCATCTTCTGGATTTGTTTTAAATTTTCCTGTTCGGGAAACTACATCAAAGGTAGGATGTGTTTTTTCCATAATAAAGAATTCTCTTTCTTCATCATCAGGACTCACAAGCCAATCTTCTATATACTTCATATACAGTTGACATATTTGATTAACATGATTAGCTGTATAGTGCCTTGGTATATCTTTTTGATCGGTTGTGTTAGGGTCAATATTTTTATAATACCTGAAATCCATATCTATTTTAAACGGAGTTACTTGTCTGTCACTAACTTTTTCTGTTAAATGACAATGGATTCCATCTTGAAAAACAACCTTATAATATAAATCATTAAATATCTCCATTTCTTTAACAGGAATATTATAAGAACCTCTTGGACAATCAATACTTGTATGAGTAAAATTATGTTTAGCATCATATGGAACTTTACGATCGTTTAAAAATGCTTGTAGCTCATTGTTTTCTTTCAAAAGTAACTCTGGAGTTTTCGACACTGTAGGCATTCTCTTAATATAGGATACATATTAATTTTTAAATATTTATTATATCAAATTTATTATTATTATAAATATATATATAGTTCTATTATCTTAATCCTCCTGTTTATCAACAATCATTTTAGCAAAATCATTAAGTTGGTTAAAGAAATCTTTATTTAAATTGACAACCTCTCTTTTACCTTTTACAAAATTTAATCCATCTCTAAGGTTATAACCATGGTACTTCATTAAATAAGCAATTATTATAGTTGCTGATCTACTTGAACCCATAAAACAATGTACGAATACAGATTTTTGGGGATTATTTTCTATAAAGTCATGCATCTTTGTAACTGTTTTATCTAAATGACAGAGTATATCAGCACCATATATATCTTCTACTTTGACATTATAATATTCAAACTCGTTTTCAAAATAATTAGATATACACGGCGATATATTAATAATAAGTCCAACTTTATTATGTTCTAAATCATAATAATTTCTTGCGTTACAAGAATTTCCCAGGTATAGTTGCTCAACAATTAGTGTAGAGTCATAAGTTAAATCATAAAGAGATCCAAAGGTCCCTCTATCAATATTATTCATTCTAACAGCCTTTTTGTTGTCATTTGCTTCAGCAGAAAAATAGTTATATCCTTTATCTAATAAAACATTTCCTAAACAGTATATTTTGTATGGTGATGCCATTACTATATAATAGTATATAAATTTTTATCCTTATATTTAAATAAAAAATTTGAAATTAAATATGTGTTTTTGATGAAAAAAAAATGTCCGCAACACAGAATCTATACACTGATACACCGTCTTCTATCGCAGTTGGGAGAATGAAATTTGATATTTCACAGATTGAAAATGATAGGGCTATTATTGAACAAGAAGGTATATATTACCATTTTAATAATGATGAAAATATTAGCACTCATTATCATCAACTTATTATAGGTCCAGATGATACTCCATATCAAGGAGGATTTTATCTATTCAAAGCACAATTTCCAAATAATTACCCATTTAAACCAATGACTATGAAAACACTTACACAGGGAGAAAAAGTTCGAAAACATCCAAATTTGTATGTATGTGGTAAGTGTTGTTTCTCGTTTTTGGGAACATGGCAAGGACCTCCTTGGACTCCTTGTAATAATCCAAGAAGTGTAGGGGTTTCAATGCGTTCGGTAATGACACCATTCCCATTGGAGAATGAACCGGGTTATGAAGATGTTAATAAGCGTCAATCGCTCCATAAAACTTATGCCAATATTATTTCTTGGTTTAATATTAAACATGCTGTTTGCGGTGTTATGGAAAATATTGATAATCCTGACATGTCTTATAGATTATTTAGGAATGATATTATTAAACTGTTCAACAAAAATTTTGAATTCTATATAGCTGGTGCTAAAAATGTTTTGAAATATGAAGAGGAACTTATGAAAACAAACGGTAATACTATAGTAAAAAGTCCCGTGTATGGATTTAGTATTAATTATGATGTTAAAAATATAATTAGGAAACTTGAGAAACTTCATTGTGTATTTTCCCTTCAGAATCCTCTCGTCGTTGGTAAAATTGATATCGATACTAAATTAAGTGATACTAAAATGATATGCGAAGGTGAGGATAAACAAAAAGACAATGAAATTATCGTTAATACTCAACATGATGTTAACAAAGAAACTAAACCTAAAAATAATGGTTCAGTAAAGGTTAAAAAAACTCCCAATTCAAAAGCAAGTAATTTTAGTATTGGTTTTAAATTGGTATCAGAAAATGACGGGCAAACATATGAAGTTTATGAAACTAAAGGAAAAATACCTCAAAAAAGATGGAAAAAATGTAAATAGATATTACTAACTAAAATTTTTTATTTATATAAAACTACTTTTATATTATTATACAATGGATAAAATATTAAAATGCAACTTAGGTATTATGGTTTTAAATATTAAAGAAAAATATAATATCCCTAAATCTAAACTTATAAAATTATCAAAAGATATTGAGTATATTAATAATTTTAAACTTGAAAGCTATAGTTATACAGGTCCTATTTACATTGATGAAAATAAAAAACAGTATTTGTTAATGTCTTGTATAGCAAATAATGTAAATTACGCACTTTTAATTAAATAAATTTGATATATGAATATAAAATTAATATATTATTATACTATAATGGAATTTTGTCCGATGTGTAATTTTATGGTTTATACTAAACTTAATAAGGGTGATGACAAACCTTCATTAAGTCATTATTGTAAAAATTGTGGTTGGGAAAATGTTATTGAAGATACTAAAGGTCCAGTGTATCAAAGAAATTATGAAGAGGATCATATTGCTGACAAAGCGCTTTCTAATAAATACACCATATTTGATGTTACATTGCCGAGAGTTGAATATGATTGTGTTAATCCTATGTGTGCTTGTATGAGAGATATTGATTCTGATGTGTCATTCTTTGTTGAAAATGTTCCTGAAGATATGCCAGCTGACGAATTTGACAAGTTATTTACGGATTTTTCAGATAATTTTGTTGAAAAACCACAAAGAGTTTATCTTTCACAGGGACTTATTACATGTAAATCAGTAGAAGACAAAGCTAAAGTTAAAGAACAATTTTCTAATAAAATTGTCGATGAACACAAACTTTATACTAAAGAGTATGTAAAACCTAAAAAAGAAATTTTGTATATTAAGTATGATCCCACTAATATGAAATATCTTTACTTGTGTGCTGTTTGTGGAACTTCTTGGAAAAAAACGTAAATAAATTTGATTTAAAGATTTATAAAATATAAATATATTATAACAAAATGGCCAGTGAAGAAGAAAGTGTAACCCTTGATGCGATGGATGAACCATCTAACTTTGATAGCGGTTCAGATAATGATGGAGAAGATGATGACGTAAGTTGTGAAGACGAAGACAGCTTTATGCGCCAATCAGATATTCTTTCAGTAAACGAAATGTATGAAAAATATTCTAATTCTAAAAGAGTTACAAAACCATTTATGACGAGATTTGAGAAAGCAAAGATTTTGGGTGTAAGGTCAGAAATGTTAGCTAATGGAGCACCTGCTCTTATAAATGTTCCTAAAGGTATTACATCTACCTACGAAATCGCACTTATGGAATATAAACAAAAGAAGATTCCTCTTATCATTAAAAGAAAATTACCTAATAACACATTTGAATATTGGAAGATTGACGATCTTGTTCTAAATTAGTAATCTAATCATAAATAAAAATTTGATATTTTTATTTTTGTTTTCAAAGGTAATAATCTATTCCAGAATGTCTATTGCTCCTCACAATCCGGTCTCTCACGCTGATAATGATCTTGAATATGGAACAAGCATCTATTATCGAGAAGATATTTCTATTAAAAAATTTGGTTCTATTCCAAGTAGACATCGGTTTGTTCAAAAAGTTTTCGGTAACCTTACCATTATGTTAACACTAACAGGACTAGGTTGTTACGCATTCATGACCCAATCTAATCTTAAAGATTTCTCAGAGTCTAAACAAGGTGTTCATCTCCAATATTTCTGCGTTGCTATTATGTTTGCGACCATCTTTGCTATAATTTGTTGCGATCGAGTTGCTAAAACATTTCCAACTGATTATGGAATTTTAACTATTTTTACACTGGCACAAAGTTATCTTCTAGGGTCTGTCTGCTCAACACTTAGTCCTAATGTAGTGATTCTTGCTGGAGGAGCATGTCTTGGAATTACATTGGCATTGACTCTATTTGCATTTCAAACTAAATATGACTGCACTGGTGCGGTGGGGTTTCTTTGCGGGGCACTTACCGGTCTTATTATCGTAAATATTATCAATATATTTGTTAAGAGTTCAAGCATTCAGCTATTCGCTTCATGTGCGGGAGTTCTTCTTTGGACGGCTTACATTGTGGTTGACGTTCAAATGATTGTAGGAGGCTCACACCATAAGTATCAATTTGAAGAAGATGAACATGTATTCGCGACTATTAATCTTTATCTTGATATTATCAATCTCTTCATAACTTTGCTTAACCTACTAAATGGGAATAATAATGACGATTAAATAATATAACTTAGTAATAAAAATAAAATAAAATTTTATTTTTGTTTATTTTTAACATTTCCATCTTTTACCACAATTAATACATGTTACGAAAGTTGTCATAGGTTCATCAGCCGAACGAGTCTGAAGCTGATAAAATGTGCATTCGCGCTTTTTACATCTGACACATTGATATACATCAGTAGCCATTTCTTTATTAATCTCGTATAGAGTTCTATCACGTTTTGACTTTTCATCGATGAAAGGTTTCCAATGTTCAGGAAACAAATAATGCGGTTCCATTGTTGCCAGTTCATATGCATCAAACTCATTATTTATCAATCTTTCAAATAATCTTTCATTACCTATATAAGATTCTGTATCCAAATTAGTATAAACTTCAATTGCAAATACCTTGTACATATTTAAAAATATGCTATTATCCCATTTTTTAGGAATATTTTTTTGGTCACTGAAAAGCATTGTTTTATTATAAATTCCTTTTTCAATCGACTGACACAGATTGTCAATCTTTTCAGAATCTAATTTTATCTTTTTAGCGATTCCTTTATTATTACTTTCTATCAAAGTTTTCAGTTTACTCACAACTACATTCCTTGGATTGACTTCTACACTCATTGGTTTATAATATAATAAAAAAATTTTTAAGTATTTAATTATCAAATTTATTCATTATTACTTTTTTTATCTGTATTAGTTTCTTGAATTTCTTCAATATGCTGTGATGTATCGGGCGTTTCAATTGAGCTTGTTGGATTAGAAGAACTTTCATCATGAAGATCTAAATCAGCACTATCTTCTTCGCTCTCTTCCTCTGAATCACTAACTGCTTCTTCACTTTCATCTTCTGCGCCATCAGTATATTCTTCATCAGATAGTTCGCCTTCCGAGGCAATAAAATCCAAGTCAGATTGAGTTGGTTCTTCGTCACTTGATACTTCTTCCTCTTCTTCAATATCTTCAAATCCTCCAAAAGCATCTTCATAAAATTGATTATAATTATCTTTTGACAAATCTAGCAGATTTCCATTATCATGTCTCAGAACAAGAATATCACCATAGTATAACTCATTATCAACAGGAGGAGGCAAATCATGCTTATTAATTTTAGATTCAGAACCTTCAGACCAACAATACATGCTAATTAGATTATCATTCCATTCATAATCACATTCTCTTTCAATATTATCGTGTCCTTTACTTTTAATTCCGGTTACTGCTGAAATATCTAGTTGACCAGTGCATAAGCTATTTGGCACAAGAATTTCTTTAATGGACTTATTGTCCCTAAGTAGAATTGCTTTGATGTTCGACATTTTGTAATATTAATTTGTAAATAATATTTAATATCAAATTTTCATTAATTATTTTAAATTTGATACTTAAAGATATTAATTATTATTCAATAAATGGATAAATTTCTTACAACACATGTCCCACTCGCTAATAAAAATTCACCTATTGTAATATCCTTTGGAAGTTATATTGATGAAAATAAATTTAATACAAGGGTTACAAAAAACAAAATTAAAAATATTATATATAATCTACAACAACAAGATAATATACGGATTCGAATTAACCATACAAAAGGTATATCTGAATTTAATTATGGCAACTATAATTTTAAACATGAAAAAAATAATGTAGAATTCAATATTACTGAAACAAAAGCTAAATACATTAATAATAATATATTTATTAGAGTTCTAAATATAAAAAAAGATTCATTTATAATTCCGTCATTTAAAGTCTATAATTCTGAGCAAAACTATGATTTAATGGTGATTAATATTAATAACTATATTGATATTAATATTTATGATTATGATACGTATTTTAAATGCGATTTGATACTGAAGAAACCGGTTAAAATAGACATGTTAAATAAAATTATCAACCTTGTTTTTCAAGAAGAATAATTTATCATTTATTGGTTATTTCTACTAAAAATAAATGTAAGTATATATAAATGGATTTTGATTTTATTGTTACATGCACTGTTTATCTTGCTTTAATTTTATTTATACACATGTCACTTAAGGATAGTGAACTTCCTAAAATAAAACCTAGTATTATAAAAAAAGAAACTGAAGATGATTCCCAACCTCCGGAATCAGAGGAACCTGTTCACATAGGCCACGAGCATGATCACGAATCTCAGCATAGAGATGAAGCAGAACCAGAACTTATAATCAACGAAAAAGAGTTACAAGATATAGGAGATAATACGCAAAATAATGATTTTATGAAATATTTAGACGTCGAAGGAGCTGATACCGATTCTACTTATCAAAAACTTGTAGATCCTCTTCAAGAAAACACTATAGATGTTACTGAAAATGATAGCAAAACTGATCTTGATAGATACTTTACAAATATAAAAGACGAGCAATATAATTTTGACCCCGTTCCTACAAAGAATCAAGAAAAAGGCAATGAATTAATTTCAGATGTAAAATCATTAAATATTGATGATAATGCTAAAGATGTAATGGCATTTGATGAATTTGGTGATGGCTTCGCAAGTCTTTAACTAAAACTAAATAATTTTTATATTATATATTATATATAATATGAATAATAAGAATAAGAATAATATGATACAACATCCTATTACCAATAAGTGGGTTAGTGTTGATAGTATTTCTGGAAAAAAAATTATAAAAAATTATTCTAAAAAAATTAATCAACTGGGCGGAGTGGGCAGCGACGACACCAACCAATGTTGTACTAATTGTGGTGAGAATCTTTGTAATAATAGTTATATGGTAGAATACATGGACTTTGCCTCGAGAACAAATCCGTCACCAGACCGGACTGATTGGGAAGAATGGATGACAAGAAATTTTACAGATGCTAGAAGTAATTGGCCCGAAAGCTTAAGTATAGGCCAATCTAAAACCCCTCATTATTTACAAAGACCAGGTTCTTATATAATACCTAAACTCCCTATAATTGCAAGATTTAAACATGAGGGTAATGGCCGTATACCCTCATACTGCGATGATGGTATGGGAAATTCGCAGTCCAATAACTCTAGTCTAAATAATATACCATTCTCTGATTTTAAGGATGAATTTGTATTAGTAACATCTAGAGCAATTGGAGGAAGATTTAATATTAAAAAATTAAACCTTAAATGGCCGACAGGCGGTCCACACGGAGAAGCCGTCAGTGATAGAAATAGATTTTTAATTAGACAGAGACAGGCGCCGATAACACGTAATGCTGGCACATTTATTATTATGGATAAACTTAGATTTTTATTTTTAACAAGAGAAGGTCGTGATTACATGAATAATCTGCCCGAAATATCAGTTCCTGAGTCTTGGAGTGAATGTTGGGAAGCGCATCCCAGAATAAATGATAGACACAATGTAAATATGTCACCATATTGTCAAGTATGCTTAGTCAATATAGTATACGATTCATTACAACCTCGAGTAATTGGCGTCGACTCCGCGTCAGCCTCGGGTAACGACCATGGAAATACAGGAGCTCAATCTATAGGTCCGTATGCAGACCCATTAGAAGTATTTTCTAACTATGCCAAAGATCCATTAAGAAATCAAATGTTTGGTATAGGTGATAGTTATCACGAAGCATTAAGACGGAATTTAGCTATTAATCGTGATTATCCAATAACAATTGACAGAGATAGATATTTAGAGCAGACTATTAGACAAAGCCAAGAAGGAGACATAACTCCAACTCCAACTCCACTTATATTCGGAGCTTCATTTCACCATCCTCGAACTTTAACAACTCAAGGAGAGTTGGATACATGGTATAGCAACATGCGACGAAGAAGCCTCGAAATAAGACAACCTATTAATATTAGCGAATGTGTTCTTTTAGGAAACCAGTATCATGACCTTGGCTCCAGAATATGTGGAACAACAGGTGATGATACTTCTTCTCCTACTGTATCTCCTGATCCTGCTCCTACTGTATCTCCTGCTCCCACTTCTGAGACCAATGAAGCGAGTGAATTTCTTGTTCCACGCCATGGCGACGGTCTAAGATGTTGTTATAGTGTAGAGGAAATAATACAAATACCACATATTGTGAGGAGAGCAAATATTTACAATTCTATACAAAATACTCCTAATACATTGGCGACATTTGATTGTAATTTAGTAGAAAAAACAAAAAATGAGATTCGTAATATTACTGATCCACAGGACAAATTAAACAGAATTGAAGCGTTAAAAGAATTCCTAAAAGATGGAGGAGATTGTAAACTTAGAATTTCAAGGGATATTCATAAATTGAGAGCTTTACAGTTAAGGATAGAAATAGGTCTTAAAAGATTCGTTGGAGGTAGAATACCTATAAATTTTGTTGATGGAACACCTTTGGGTGTTATAATTAATAGATACAATTTAGGTGACCAATGGATCAAAATGATAGCCGAAGGAGACGAAAACATTCCTGATAAATATTTTAATCCCAGCCAGCCCGCAGACGACCCTTTAAAATTTAAAGCTTATCACTCAGGAAGAGATGGTTTTGGCGAACCAGAACCAATAATTTCTTTAGAAAACGAAAAATTTATTGAAAAAAAATTAGCTAAACCTGAAGGAATACATGAAGATGCTGTGGTCTCAACAGCATGTTATTGTTCAAATTGTTTAAGATTAATTCAACCAACTTTTAAGTTTTCAGGCCAAGAAGAAGAAATTCAAGGTGATAGTTCTGTTTATGTTTGTGAAGAAGAACTATTACCTCCTATTGTAATATGCAACGAATGTGCTGTGACTTATGGAATTCAAATTAAAACAAAAGAAGAAATAGATGAATATCGTGAACAACTAAAGACTACCAACAATCGTGAAGGTGTTGCAGAGACCATAGCAGTAATAGAGTCTGATCTTCGTTCTGGAGAAGGAGATGGCACAGGAGTGATAGAATATCATACTAACTATAGCAACTTTATAGTAATGTATAAACATATTATAGCAAAAAGAGAAGCAGGATTTTTTAAACACTTAAATTATGATTATTTTTATCCACAAGATGTATTAGGTGATTTAGGAAGCTGTTGTCAACCTACGTTGACCCCCGATGAGCACTTAACATGTATAGCAGAAGATTTAAATAGAGGTGATTATTTAGATAATTTAATTACCAGAATCAAAATAGATTTAGGTATTCAGGATAATGTAGACCAATTAGATACAACAATTAGCACTGGTGATTAATTATAAAATTTAAAATAAATTTATTATCTTAATTTTTATTTTTCTTTTCAATATTTAGAATATTAAAACCAATTTTAAATCTTTCAGTTGATGACATAATTGATTCCATATGTTCTTTTTTATAAAAATCTATAAAAGCAACCCCTTTAACAACATTATTACTGGTTAATACAGATGTTTTACATATTCTCTTATCACAATTAAACTTAGATTCAATATATTCACAAAATACATATTGTAATTCGTTTCTTAAATCATTAGCATCATAATCATTGGGCAAATTTTTAATAACAATTGAATACATCGACGACATGTGTTGCCTTTGTCCTCTTCCGTTCCTATTATCATAAGATGACTTATTAGAACTTTCATATGTATTACTTACATTCATTGATTTAAATTGTGTAGATTTGTAAATTTTAAATCCTCCTTTGCTTTCCGAATCATTATTAAATTTACTAAATCTACCATTTTGGAATTTTGAATTCCTTCGCATATTGTTAGATTCATTAAATTTATCATTATCTCTATTTGTTTCAGATTTTACAACTTTTTCTGGAGATTTTTCGGTTACAGTTATTTTTTGCCTAATAATATTGTTTTTAAAATCTGAATTGTAAATATATGTTTGTAACATTATTTCATATGCTTCAGGATACCTTTCTAATATTTTTTCTCTAGATTTAAAATCATCTGGTATATTATTTTTTGATTTGATAAATTTTAGCCATTTATCAACACTACATGGCTCATGTGAATCTACTATCATTAATTTCATAGTTTTAAGTTTTTTTTGGGAATAAAATACACCTTGCATAACTTAGATAACTATAATTAGTATTAATTTAATCTTTATATATTAAATAAATTTGATATTCATTTTAAATTCAATTAACAATTATAAATATGGATATCGTTAAGATAACTTTTTGTAATAGTAATGGATTTTCTATATCAAATATTAGGAGTAAAACTAAAATAATTAATTCTATAAAGGATCGCTATAATTTAGATATATTTAACAATAATAATAGAATTTATAATGATTACATATTAGATATTTTAAAAAAAAATAAATATCTTCTATGTTGCTTGATTACTACTGCTCGTCCGTATATTATGTATATTACAAAAATTTATAATGATAACGTTTGTTTACTTATTGATCTTAAAATAAAAGATAACTTTGCGCCTAATATTATCGCCGTTCCACTTTCAATTGATTATGATAATTATAAAGAGACGATAATACTTGGTGATTTATATAAAAATCCCAAAACATATAAATGGGAATATCTATTAGAAAAATGTATTGTAGTTAAAGGCAGAACATTTAATTCAAATAATCAACTCAAAAATTTAAATATTTGTAATGATATAATCAAGAATATTGGATTTAATATTTTAACACCATTTAATATCCGTCTTAAAGAATTTTGCTCAATATCAGAGATAGGCGCTCTTGTAAATAAAAATCAACAACATAATTCAGGTGTTAAAATTTATGGACTAAAAACTCCCATAGTTTACTATTTTAATAAAAAATATATGCCAAACTCAAAATATACTTCTGTCAAATTGATTAATTATACACTTAAAAGGTCACTTAAAGAAGACAAAGATGATTTAATTAAAACATTTTCTCTTACAGAAGGAGAAAATGATGATAACGATGACAATTTGATCAAAATAATTGAAAATGATATAGATATAGAAAGAGAATTTACACTAAAAATGAAAAAATCTTCAACGTATGGTATTTTTGAGTTATTCAGTAATAATAACAAAATTGGTATTTCTAGGATTACAACGATAGAATTACAAAATAATCTTATTGAAATATTCAAAAAACGCACACATATTTCCGTATCAGCTTATTATAATTATAATTTTGATAAATGGAATGTTGAAAAAATTGTTGATGATAGTGCTAGTGATAGTAATGTTTTAGAGATTAATAATCATATTGAATTTTTAAAAGGTCTATCCAAATCAAATTATGTTCTTGAAAACTGCTAATATATATAAAATTTTTTTTGCTAAGGTCTGTTATTATAAATAATTGTCTTAAACTATATTATATATGAGTAGGTCTATTGATAGTAAATCATCAAACATGCGTGTTGAACTTGCATCTGAATGTTCAATACACCATAATAATGAACTGAAATGTAACAACACTAATGATAATGGAACACAATGCATCTACAAACCCGGTGGTATTAAAACCGCGCCCAGATGTTCTCCCATGACAAAAATCAGAAATAGATTATCCGATTCTATTTCTAGTGGTAAATATTTATCAAGAAAAGATATTCTTGATATGAAAAAGGTTCGTGCAAGAGATAAAAAACATCTTGAAAAATTACGATCACAGGTTATAAAATCTAAAGATAAAGTTAAACAACAGCATGTAGGAATTGATAATTTATTGAGAACTTTAAAACTTGAAAAACAAAACTGCAGAGAAGCTATATCTGATTTAAAGCAAAAAACGCTTTTAGGCATCGAAAAATTACGTAATAAGCAACGTTCACTAAAAGAAAATTATGAATTACAGATTCAGCAGATTAAAAATGATTTTGAAGAAAGACTTCAAAACTCAAATAGAATAGAGGATGGAAGAAATGAACTTCAACAATTAATACGTAAAAATCACAAATCCAAAATAGCTGAAATTAGAATTTCATGTGATGTAGAAAAAAGCAAATTACAACAAGAAGTTGATAACCGTAATGCCAAATTTTCTGCTGTTAAAAGCGAACTCGATCGTAAAAATAAACAAATAGTTAAAGATGAACAAGAATTAAAAGAACAACGAAAAATAACAAGAAAGCGTTTAATTGATATAAAACAACATGAAGTAAGTCTTAAACAACATATACGTGAATTTAATCAATCTAAAAGAGAATATAATAATTTAATATCGGAACTTAAACATGATAAAATAACACTTGAAGAAGATAAAAGAGAAGTTGCCGAATTAATGAATAGAGAAGGATATATTACTAAAATGGAACAAAGAGTATCAGATGAAATGGACATATTTAATAAAAAAGAGGACCAATTTGATATTGAGTCTGCTTCTGTAATGAATCAAATTAGTAATCAAATTGATGTTTTAGATAAAGCCAGACAAATTTTTAATAAAGAAATTGTAACACAAACAAGATTACTCAGTAAAAAAGAGAAAACTATTAAAAGAAGGTTGGAGACAGATATTGTATCTCGCAATGATTTATCTCATCCTGAACTAGATAAATTTAAAAGACCCTCTAATCTTACTGTAAAAACGGACTATATATACGATGATATTAAAAGAACAAAACCTAAAAGAGTTTTAAAAATAGTAAAACCTAAGAAAGTTTCAGAAGAATCACCAAGAACACCTACTTCAGTAGAACACGAGCCTGTGTCACCTTTATCTGAACCAGAATCACCAGTAACACCTACTTCAGTAGAACACGAGCCTGTGTCACCTTTATCTGAACCAGAATCACCAGTAACACCTACTTCGGTAGAACACAAGCCTGTATCACCTTTATCTGAACCAGAATCACCAGTATCACCTACTTCGATAGAACACGAGCCTGTGTCACCTTTATCTGAACCAGAATCACCAGTAACACCTACTTCGGTAGAACACAAGCCTGTGTCACCTTTATCTGAACCAGCATCACCAGTAACACCTACTTCGGTAGAACACGAGCCTGTGTCACCTTTATCTGAACCAGAATCACCAGTAACACCTACTTCAGTAGAACACGAACCTGTGTCGTCTTTATCTGAACCAGAATCACCAGTAACACCTACTTCGGTAGAACACAAGCCAGCATCACCTTTATCTGAACCAGAATCACCAGTATCACCTACTTCGGTAGAACACGAGCCAGCATCACCTTTATCTGAACCAGAATCACCAGTATCACCTACTTCGGTAGAACTGGAGCCTG
>Ga0228666_1000162_pt1 | contig 44623 bp, 38 predicted proteins | sample 80DmetaG_FD_182702 | JGI IMG/M metagenome (GOLD analysis project Ga0228666, IMG submission 182702) | Seawater microbial communities from Monterey Bay, California, United States - 80D | ecosystem: Environmental > Aquatic > Marine > Coastal | place: USA: California | collected 2016-10-11 | reverse complement strand
GGAACATTCATACCTGCATCCTTTGCTTCTTTGTAATAAACTCTATTAAGCTTATCATAGGTCAATGCTGCTTTACTTTCAAACTCAGTCCCATCATAGTCACCATTTATATAACCGCTATACATATTAAATAAATTAGGTTCTCCACCTTGTTTATAATTATATAAAGCTCTCAAATCTTTATACTTTTCATCTGTAGTAGTTTTAAGAAAATTTTCTTGTACCAATGGTCTTTTTTCTGGCTTACCATCATAAACAATCATTTGGATATATTCTTTTGTTTCTTTTGGTAAGTGCTGCATCCATTCGGTACTATTATAAATATCAGAACCTTTTGCTTTTTGTGCTTTTAACAAATTAAGAACATTTCCTCTACCCCAATTATATGAAGCTAGAGATTTTAATAATCTGTTTTCCATAGTAGATCCTGGTTTGTTTATAAATGAAGAATTAAATAATTCATTCATTGACCATGCTTGTACATCATAATTTTGTTTAGGATCAAAAGGGTCTACTGTATCTACTTTATTTGCTTTCTTATAGTCATTTATTAAACTTTTACCTATTTGCCCAAGCCCCATATAACCTAGGCTATTCTTAGCTTTAGGGTTCAAGTTTGATTCAACATAAGCTTGCTTATAAAGAAGTTGAGGTGTTATCTGAAAATCTTGCACACTTTCTTTGACTGTTTCACGTTTGATAACATCAGTAGGTTTGTCTATTTTTTTTGGTATAACAATAGATTGGTTTAACTTTAAATTATTATAACCTATATTAGGATTAGCTTTCTTTAATTCATCCCATGTTACATTGTTTTTATTAGCAATACCATAAAAAGTATCTCCACTTGATACTTTATACTCACCGTTACCTTCTTGTGTAGTAGGTTGACCTCCTATTTGATAATATTCTATATCACCTCCTTCTTTAAATACTTGCTCTATATTATATTCATCTGGAATAAACCCTCTATGCTTTTCAAGAAGTTTATAATAAAGCATTGTAGAGTTACGCTCTATATCCCAATGAGAGGCATCAGGATTAGCTGCTTTATACTTGTCTTTAAGATCTTTAATAAAATCCGATTTAAAATTTTCTATCTTATCAATTTTATATTTGTTATGTATTTTGATAGGCTTTTTCCCTAGTGTAGAAAAAACCTCTAGTTCTTTAATTTTATTTGGTAAAAACTTAGACCCACCGTTATTTCTAAAAGGATGCAAATCCCATATATCAACTTCATTATATAAACCTTTATTATCTAAGTACCCAGAATTGTTTGCCATTACATTAAAAGCTCTATCATACGTTTGTGCAGCAGGGTAACCGTCTGCAGAGCCTATTTTATAATAGTCACGACTATCTTGCTCTTTCCAAAATTTATCAAACAATTCTTTTTCTGTAAGTCCTTTTGGTGCAGATTCTTTAAACTTGTTAAATGTTTTTTGAGCATCTTTAGCTAGTAAGTAATTTTCTCCTATTTTTGATTTTAAAGCGTCTTCCTTTATACCTTTGTCTAAAGACAAAGATCTAACATTATTTCCTCCAAAAGAAGGTTTTATATATCCTTCGGTTTTTATTTTAGGCTTTACACCCATTGTTTCTGAAAAAATTTGATCTAAATATTGATTTCTAATATTTCCATCAAGAGAATTAGTATTCCTATAAGTATTACTTTTTTTATTAAAAAATACATCTTTAAATTTTTTCCCAATATTATTATAATCATCAGTAGGGTTAATATTATTTACAATCCTATTAGATATAAATTTATCTAAAGGTTTTGTCAATTCCTTAATTGCTCCTTTTCCTAAAGATGTAATAAGTGCAGGGTCTATCATATCTAACGCAAAAGCTCCATAAGGATTAGTTACGTTTGCTGCCTCAGATAAAGTTATTTGATTTTCAGTTAATGGTCTAAAAAAATCAAACCCGTCATTTCTTCCTGTTATTGCGTTTAATCCCTCAGCTAAATAACTATTACCTATTTGTAAAGGATTAGGAGGAACTTCTAATCTAGGGCTATCTATTTTTTTATTATAATTAGTTTTTAGAATAGTAGCATCATCAGGAAATCTCATACCGCCTTGTGTAGCACCTGTTTCTAAGGCAGTTGCTGCTTTATTAATATCTCCGCCAAAATATTCATTAGCGTATTCTACTAATTGCTCCTGTCTTGCTATAGCTTGTTCTCTAGTATAAGTTTCCCTACCATCTTGAGCTTTTGGTAATGCACTACCACCGCACTTATGACATGTAGATACATCAGCTCCACCATCTGCAGCTTTCCATGACCAACCGCAGCTATTACACTTCATGGTTTTGTCTAGTAATCCACCACCACGTTGATAGGCTGTTTTTCTTTTTCCATCTTCATCTTTAAAATATATATCTTCAGAAAAGCCATCTTTTTTTCCTTGCTCAGTTCTTACATATCCGTCTGGTAAAAGATTGTTATATGATAGATACTTTATTACTTCATCTTTTTCAGAATCGTCTATACTTAATGATCCTACAATTGACCCAACATAATTATTAAATGTGTCTTCTCCCATTTCTTGAAGCTTTGCCAAGAATGGTCTTTCATCTCCACCAAATATAGTTCTTAACTCATGCCCTACACCCATTACATTAGAACCAATAAAACCAGCTGCTTTGTCTACACCTACAAAATCTAATAGACCGCCTAAGTAAGGTATATCTTTAACCTTTTGTTGAATTGCTTCTGCAGCATATCTACCTCCTGAAGCATGTCTCATATTATCTATATTATTCATCTCTTCTGGATTCTCAGAAAAATCTCTAGCTTTGTTATTTATATCACCTAATGATTTATTAACTAATTTTTCAAGATCATATAAAAAACTATTATTAGATGCTGCAGCTTCAGCTTCATCTGGTATTTCTGTACCATCTTGAGCCATTGGTACTTCTAAGACACTATCTCCTGGAAACTGATAATTATTACCAGGCATCATCATCTGACTGTTACCTAAGTTATCAGTCCCCATAACAGGGAAATCCACATCCTCCATTGTTATTGAACCTGACTCAATGATATTAACCGGATTGTTTATATCTTTACTATACCGCTTGTACCCTTCTACAGATATGTACTGAGTTATGTCTTTTAAAAACTCATTTGGTCCACCAGGTAATCCTATGCTTTTTTTATTCTTCATTATCTCTGTGATAGTAAAAGTTTAGTATTATTCAATCTTAATAACATCTTTCTAGATCCTGATACATTTCTACGTAAAATTAAGTTATTAGAATAATGTCTAAACTTCTTACGTTGAGTAGCATTCTTTTGATAGTTAAGATTAATTTCATTTAAAGGTCTTATGTAACCATTAGATTGAGTATTAAATATAGGTTGCTCTGCATTAGTAAATTCACCTCTATCGTTTGTTATATCCCAAAACTGATTAAATCTAAATTTATGTTCAACTTTAGAAACTAGTATATCAATATTATTAAAATTAATAATTGGATAATTTAAGTTTTTCCAAGGTTCATTTGCAGGTTGCTTATTAAGTAATAATAAACCTGATACCTGATCATTATTATATATGATAGATTCATCAAAGTTAAAATCTAAATCTTCCCATTTATCTCCACCACACATATTATATTGAGGATCTCCTTTATATACATAAGTCTCAAGTTGATATTCAAAGCTTCTTATTGTATTTACTGATTGTCCTGTATTTGAAATTAAATCTATTTCCCAAGGATAATCATTACCATAATAATTTGCAAATGAGTCACATCTTACATTATGCCTCCATATACCACCGTATGTAAAGTTAGCGGGAGTACTAATGTAAACAGAATAGCTACACCTACGTGGATCCGGTTGTACAAAATCTGGGTTACCTATTTGAAATATTAAAGGTGCAGTGTCAGGACATGTACCTGACTCTACAACTGGAATATTAGGTACTGTGGAAGTAGGACATTCACAAGTAACTCTTCTGCATATTGGTGGATTAATGTCATCACAAGTACCTGAAGATAACGTATATGTTGAATTAATTAAATCAGGATAAACTAAAGTATAGCCTGTTGGACAGCTGCATGAATACACGTCATTGCATACACTATTAGAAATTGCATTTGCAGCTAATCCAAATGTTGGAGGAAAAGATGCGTTAATTCCAAATTGATAAGGATCAACATTTACTGGCCCTGGAGATCTAGATATGTAATCTAATATGTTAGCATTAGGTGGATCAACACTAGTTGCACCACAAAACATTGCATATACAACTTGATAACTTGGACCAGTACCATCACCAACTGAAGTATATGGTATACCAACAGCTGGATCTGGCTCTGCTATAGTATCAGTAACAAGTATTATTATAGACTTGTAATAAGGACTACTTGTTCTGTCACCCAATGTAGAATTAGCACCATCAGAAATTACTGTATTACCAATCTGTAATCCTAATGCTATATCAGTACTAGTACTATTAAGCCAATTATCATCATAAAAATCTTTAACTTCTAATTCTGTTACAGTATTACTCATTGTAACTGCACCTGGATCCATATTAAATGTTACACTTGTACTACCCCAAGATACAAATCCAATTTGTAACTGATCAGCAGCCATTAAATTTACTATATTAGAATCATTTAAAAAGCTAGTTAACCAAGTCTGCTGTGCTTCCCTAACAGAACCTGGACCAGATCCCGTAGAAAAAGAAGTATCCATTGCCACTACAATGTCAATTAAACATGCATCTGGTCCTCCTGCAACTGTAGCTGCAATATCATCTATTGTTACTTCTGATAAACTTGTTTCGTTAACGTTTAACTCACATAAACCATTTGTAGAATTATAAGTATAACCAGTAGGACAATAAGGAGCATCTAAATCAGTATAACTATTAGTTGTAAAGAAATGATTAATGCTTGGTAAAGCTAAACCAGGATGCCAATCATGAAAAGAAATCCAAGCTTTTGATTTAGGATCATAACTTACAGTCCATGAGCAATCATCAAAATATAAAGGATCACCAATGTCAACAGGAGTATATACATCTAATAATTTAATAGATACAGGCTTACTTAAACTGTCTGTAAATATTGCATCAGCAATATATTCAGATTTTAATATATAATCTTTCTTCATGAAGTATACAATATCATCTACTGAATCATATATAACATGACAGCCAACACCATTTACTGGATTATCTGACCAAACAGAATGCTCAGCATCTGGAAATTGTTTAACAAACTTTGATGGTAAGTATTTTGCAAACCACCATTTCATTCCATTATTGGATATCGGATTCAAACCTTGACCAGCATATTGAAATATTTTTCCTTGCTGTTGTGATATAAAAAACAAACCTAATGGGGTATTTATAACACCTCTTAGACTTTCACATGAACCATATTCATTTGATATATCTGCATTAGCTATATTTTGAAATGGTTGACTAAATAAACCACCATCACCAATTGTTAGCTTAGTATCTAATTGTGTTTTTAATGTATCAAGTCCTTGAAACATTTGAGGTGATAGATAAGGAAAGAATATTATAGCACCACTTTTATTAATTGGCTTGATAACACTAACCTCATTTTTAAAATCTCTGTAATTAAAATTTAAAAACACTCTCCAATAATCTCTTTTAGATTCCTCTTGAGCTTGTAAAGAGTATATTAGTCTCTTAGGGTAATTTACAAAACAAGACTCTGCCGTGTAAGGATCATAGTCTAAAGGTTGCATCTCACCAAATGAAGATAATTGTGTAGGAAACTTGCTTGTACTTAATGACTCATCGTACTTATAAAAGTTATCATCCTTTTCTATCTTAGCATGGAAAAGTTCATCTATATCATTATTGTCATATATACTATATATTTTCTTTTTGGGTTCATCTTCCCAATCTCTCTGATCTAAATTTATATCAGATTCAACAAAAAAGTCTAATATACCATTAACATGAGAATACATATATGCGTATCTCATAGAAAACTTAGGATTAGGATCACCATTAGTACCAAAGATTGCACCTAAACCTGAACCACAACTATTTTCTCCTCTATCTAAATAAAATAAATCGTTAGGAAACTTAGCATCTAATTCACTAGAAGTTGCAAAAGTTAAAGTTGAAATTTCACTAGCCAAAACACTCATATCAAATTTTTGAGAGTTTAACCAAAATCTAGGATAAGGTATATTAACATGTTGAGAGTAATCATAAGTAAACTCATCAGGTTGTCCTAATAAATATTGTGCAAATATTGGCATTATAACTTTTTCAGTATATCTAGATACAAAAGTATCACCAGAAAATATTGGATCACTAGTATATAAATATTCATCAGGTTTCGTATCATCTAAAAGCTGAACACAACCTCTCATTTGAACTTGCTTTATACCAGATAGCTGACCATATTGATTATCAAAATTAAATTTAAGAGCGCCATAATAAGCTGATATAGTTCTTTTTTGTTTAGTTGATGGGTCAGTTAAAAGATCATCACCATAATCATCTGTTATACCATTTGTATTAACATCTCCACCAATTGTAAATCTTGATGTATCAATTATAGATGGATCAGCAATATCTTTATTTAAAGAAACAGCAACAGTAGATGGTCTAAATAAATTATTGATTTTATATTTTCCGCTATCAAATGACTGAAATGATTGACCTAAGTAATTTGAATCTGTATTTTTAATTCTAAATAATCCCGTGTTATTTTTATCAAATGAATTAAAAAATCCATAAGAATTATACTTAAATACAAAATCAGATTTATTAACTAAGTTATAAATTAATTCTAATATCTCATCTCCACCTATTGCAATATTAGTTTTAGCCATTAAATTACCAACAATTAGTCTTACAAACGATGGTAATGATGACTCTGATGAATCATTAGATTGTGTAATAGTTGTTGTACCTCCTAATACACCAGGTAAAGCACCCAGTGCTGTTTGAGCTGAAGCAGTAAGAATATCTTGTGCCTGTGTTGCTGTACCACCTACATAAAGATCAGCTAAACCAATAAAATTATCAAGTAATTCGTCTAATACAAGTTGAGTTGCTGTCTGTGCTAGAAGAGCAGTTCCTACAACAGTAACATTGGATGCAAAGTTTGCACCAAAAGGACCGGTCGAAAGACCGCTACCAAAAAAACTAGACCAATCATTTAATTGATAATTACCTTTAGCACCTTCTATAGTTTTGCTTCTTGTTCCTAATACTTTATGCATAGCATAACCAACACCAATAATAGAAGATACTATTGCAGCTCCATTTCTTAGTAATTTAAATTGAGGATGATCTTCTGATGCTTTAAAGTAACCACTAGAATTACCACTTACTTCTCCATAAATCCTTGTTTCATAAGCATTCAGAAATGGTTTAGTAAACATTAAATCAGGAGATGAAAAACTAAATACACTTTTAGAATATCCTGTTAAAGGTTTAAAGTTTGTTATTGATTGTGAATAAGTATCACAACCCTCAGTTCTATGAATTGAATTAGCATTACCATCATGAAAATATACATCAGCTCTTAAATCATTATACGGATAATTAGGATATAAACCTTGTACATTTCCACCAATTAAATTCTCACCATTAGGAATAGTATACTCACGCATATTTCTAAATATACCCTTTCCTAATATTGACTTTGCACCTAATCTAGAACCTCTAAGTATTTCATATCCTACAACGTTAGGTATATAAGTTCCATCGTTAAACTTAGGTCTACCAATGTTTTTAAATTGAACACCTAATATGTTTATATTATCACCGCCTGTATTTGATAAATGAAGAGTTGGCCCTGTCTCTTCAGAAGGCATTTTGTGATGTCTAATTGGTTTTCCGCATAGGTCACCCCATATATCAGGTTCATTTGGATATCTTTCTGTTGATTCCCAATAACCCATTTTACCAGATGATGTTAATAAACTATCATCAGGAAGTACAGTATTTTCAAACAAATTTTCTACTGAAGCTGTGTTATATACTTTAAATAACGGATCACCATTTGGGCTTAATACATTATCACCATATATTATTTCGTCTTCACTATATTCTTCTCCTAGAGGTGTAGTAAACTGTTCCGGTGCTCTACCTGGAATATGATAAGAAGAAGATCTTTCACCTGTATTGTATATCCACCTTATAAAGAATGCATATTGCTCATCACGTAAAAAGTTAAATTTATTACCTCCTTTATAATAATAACTTGAGCTTAAAGAATTAGTTACCCAGTTTACTTTTATTTCATTTGCTATTGGTTGATAATTAAAATCAAATTGCTCAACGGGACCTTGACGTATTAGCCAGTCATTAACAACAAACATTGATTCAGACTTTTCATAAGCAGGACTACGTAATGGTATTTCTACTAGATTAACAGAAGTTAAAGACTCATCTATAAAATCAATGTTTATATTTTTTTGTTGAACGCTGTATATACCTATCTTCTTAGCTGAAGTTTGACCTTGGTTTCTTCTTAATATTACAAGTTCATAGTATTCATATTCCTTATCTAAATTACTAACTTCAATATCTAAAGATCCACTTGTACCAAGATGACTCCATATGGTTTGTATATTTGAAACACCTATGTAATCAGTAACTTTTTGTTCATTTTCTACATATGCTATAAAAGCTTGATAAGCTCCATTAGCAATTATACCTGAGTCAACTGATTTAGATAGTACAATACATGGCGTATCTACCAATGGAGCAAGTCTAATCTTTTCACAGTTTAAACTTCTTGGTACTACATCTTCATATTCTACACAATCAGAGCCGTTAATTTCAGGACCAGATACTTGAAATTGATTCCATGGTACATTATCAATATTTAAAGTACGAGATGGATTATTAGCATCATCCCAGTATACCTGCCATGTACAATCAAAGTTTTCTTTTGCTGCTCCGGTTATTAAAAACTTTCTATTAAAGTTTAAGCACTTGTCATTTACAATAGTTTCATACTTGCATTGACTATCATCAAACCTTCCTATCTCAGAATTAATATCATCTGTAGAATATATTACCCATTCATCAGCATATCTATGTATAGCTCCAATTACAGTATATGGAATAACACCACACTGCAAGTTAGATGGTTCATTACCTATCATACCTAGATCACCATCTTCTGAGTTATTTACTGCATTACGAGCATGCCACCAAGATTGAGGCCCTTCAAATGAAGGTGCAACATCTTTATTCATACCTTTAGTAAAACCATTTGTGTTTACTGAAGATGATCCTTGTGGTTGTGTATTTTTAGAAGATCTACTTTTAGCCATGGTATATTATCTCTTTAACAAGTTGGGCATGATGCTGATGAACTTGATGATAAAGTTGGTGCTGTAGCTAATCTAGGATTTGCAGGAGCATAACTTAAAAACATATTATAGTAATTATGATACTGAGCTCTTCTATTCATATTCCAAACTTTTCGCATTTCTTGGAAGTTAGGTGTATTAACAAAACCTAAAGCATTGTTTCTTGCTCCTCTCAATCTAGATTCTACTAGCTGTAGTTGCTGAGATACATTTTCTCCATTCCAGATCATATTTTCTAGTATCCTTTGCTTTATTGCATATTCATAATATTCATTGCAATATGGTTGATCTAAAACTAATAAGTCACCTTGAGCATTTTCCATAGCACCCTGATAACTCAAATAAACTTTGCCTGTTGTAAATGTAGTCACCAAAAAATTATCTTTAATCTCAGCTATATCTAATGCTTGAGCACCTAAGCTTGGACAATAACACACTTTATCATTTACGTCTTTTATTCTTAATTCAGTCCAGCTTGTAAAAGTTCTAAATTGACTAGGACCAATCCTTTGAACTAATTGATATTCATTTTTATCATCACATGTTTTAACAACACATACGCTCTTACATGCTACTCCATCTTCACATGGTGCTGTATCTCCGGGTGCTGGAACATATGGTACATCATTAAATGTTTCTATATGTGTACCTGACGGCATAGAACTATTAATCTTATATTCACCGCATCTAAATGCATAATTTAAATATTGAAAATCCATAGGCATCTGACCTCTACCATGCTCTATATCTATAACTACTTCCTTAGTTCTATGAATACGTAACCCTAAATCATAGTTTACTCTTTGTGCAACTTTAATCAGTTGAGCAGGTTCTATCATTCCTTCTAACGCATAAGTAGAAAAATCAATAGATACGTCTTCCATTAATTGGCTAAATGTTCTATATTTTTGTGATACTCCCATTGTTATAATTTTTAAGTTCTTGCTAGGTTACGTTTATTGTCTGAATCTTCAGATGGTATCTGTAATGTGCCTGACATAGTAGCAATAACTTGATTTTCTATTTCTGCAAACAATGCTTCTGGTATATAAATTTCTTGATTATATCTAGGAGTGCAATCATTTTCTGTATCACAATCCCATTTAGTTATGTCTGAATCAAATACACCTTCAACTTTAATTGCGTCCCATGCAATATTTGGACAATAAATATATCCATCTAACCACCAGAAGTATAATGTTTTGTTATATCTAAAAGAAGTGCTTTTTGTTAATGAGGTATACGTACCTGGTTGAGTTCCCTGTAGTTCTTGTGATCCATCTATTGAACTAATAGTACGAATTAGTGGACCCCAGTAGCCTTCAAACATTGAAGGTAGTCTTAGTTTTGTACGTTTAATTGTACAACCGCTTTGTATACCAGCACAGTGAGCTTCAACTTTATCTACATCAATTAATTCAACATAAGGTAATGTTTTCCACACTGAGTTAAACTTTAATAACTTATTTGCATAGTCCTGCCTTCTCATTAGAAACTGAGCATACTTTTCTATCAAGCTATAAATATATCTATCAGTAACAAAAGCATCTTGAACTCCTGCTTTTACTTGGCCTCTAATTCTAGATACTGCGTCTGCTATTGTTGCCATGTTTTTTATTTTTCAAATTCATTATAATTTTCTAATGTTTTCTTAGTTTCTTCAGGATTCTCATCATATAAGTGAGCAACTTTATATTTATTTTTCATTACTAGATATTTAGTCCAGTTTATAGGGTAACTCTTAGCCACTGATCTTTTAAAGTCTCTACATGCTATAAATCCCCATAGCTCTCTATTTTTAAACCTATACTTAGTTGAGTAATTTGTATAGAATATTTTACCTAAATTACCGTCTGTATCCCAATTTTTATTTTGTAAAACCTTACCATATTGATTTGATAACGAATAATTAGTATTAAATTTTGATGAAGGGCATGTTCCTATAAATAAATAACCTAAAGAATCAGGCAACTCAACACCATCTCTATTATCTATTACAGCTTTCCAAAGTCTAACATTATATGTTTTAATTATATTTTTTAATTTATTATTATCTATATCAGAATATAAAGGGTTCTTTTCCTTAAATTCTTTAATTGTTTTTGCATTTAACAATCCAAGCCTTTTAGCCCTATATCTTGGGCCTTTTAGATTTGGTTTCTTAAAATTATTTATCATACAGTTACATTTATAATTTACAAAAAAAACCCCACTTAATGAAATAAAAGTGAGGTCTTTACAAGGCTTGATAAGTTAATTCACATATATTACCCATAGTAGGGTGTTGAAGTTCTAATTTACCAGACCTTCTATTACATACATACTTGTTGCTATAATGATAATAATCTGCTTTACCTAAACTAGGTAATGTTTTCTCTATAAAACCTGCTGTTTCATTAGAGGTCATATATTCTACCTTTCTATCAGTATGTATATGCCCTTTAAACAATGTTCTATTCTTAGTAGAACCCCATTCTTTTGGATATTCTGAAGCGTATATTAAAGGATTATTCTTACTTCGTTTATCACCATGCTCAAATGCATTAAAGTTATCATGCCAAACATGAACTTTTCTCTCTTCATATTTGATATCCCAGATGATTTCATCACTTTGTATAGACTTAGATAATGCATGAGCTAAGTGATATGATGATAATCTGTCATGATTTCCAGGAACATATACAATTACTAATTCTTTACATAAAGCTTTAATATAATTGATTGCCCAATGCATGGCATCAAAAGCTTGCGTATAAGCTTCTGTAGCGCTCATACAGTTATCTAAAGGAGTACCACCAGTAGTTGCTCCATTAAACGTATCCATGTTAATTAAATCACCCCCTACAACAAAATACATTCTTTCTATATAATTAACTGGTATGGCCTTCTGCATTAAGTATATAATTGTATCCTCAAAGTCCTTATCAATAGTATCATTACCTTCTTTACCAAAATGAATATCTTGCAGTGATATAACACCACACACAGGATTATCTGATTTAATAGTATTTAAGTTTACTTTAGGTATTTTATATACTTTAGGATTCCAATTCTCTAGTAGATCTTTAAATAGAGTTTGCTCTGGATTTTTAACTTGAGATATTAAAGCAGAAACCCGCCAGTGATTGCCCATTTGTTTATTCCAGTATTGAGACAATCTCCATATATCTGTATTAATCTTTAATAACTTTATTATTTCTTCTGCACTTTTAGGTTCATGATTAAATGTACCTGATATTTTACCTGTTCCTTTATCAAGATCAATTGACTCCGTAACATCTATATCTTTAGATATATTTGATAATAACTTGTTCTTTTTTTTATCTGCTTTTCTTTCTGTAAGTATTTCTTTTTTAAGTTTTAAATATTCAGATTCTAAAATTCCTAATTTAGCTGCACAGTATAAAGAGTTCTTTTTCCATTTTAAAGTTTCTTTAACTTGTTTTTTTAAGTTATACATTATATATTAGTTAAGTTCCTTGTAAATATAAGAAAAAAAAGAGACTGAATAAATCCAGCCTCTTCCAACGTTTGTAGTAGAAAACCAACAAACCACCACCTGTTGTATTTTTTTATGCTGCTGGTGTAGAAATTAAAATCTCTATTGGTTTACATGCAGCACTGTTGCCATTATCAACAACTTTTATTTTATAAGCTGTACTAGCTACTAAATTTGTTATAGTATAGTTACTTACAGTAGTTACAATTGGAGTTGCATTTGCAAGAGTCCAACCTGATGGTGTAACTTGAGTATCATAATATATATTTAATCCAGTACTATTACTCCATATACCACTCCAAATAACTGAAATAGTACTACTTGTAACTGTACCTGCATAAACATTATAAGGATCATGCTGTAGATCATTTGATGTACAAGCACCTAATCCATTTGATAGAATCATAGAAAACTTTTGAATAATAGAATCTAATCTTTCACCAGAAGTTATAACTATTTGACTACCGCTATCACCAATTTGAAAGGAAGTACCACAATAGCTAACGCATGATGCACATTGCACATCATCGCATCTTTCACTTCCTACACTACAATCAGTATAAGTACATGCATTAGTTATTGCTGTATCAGCGCAACTACACTTTTTACTACATTTTGTACAATTACATGCCATTTTTTATATTTTTATTTTATTAACAAGTTCCTGTTATTACACTACTTATTGTTGTAGGTAAGTAAGAAGTAGTAGTAGCACCACCTGTTTGCTGAGCTAATTCTATCCAAGGTTGAATGTAAACACCATTTATAGTTGCACCTAAAGTTGATCCTACCCCACATATAACATACTTAATTCCGTTAGTATTTGCATAAGCTATCATATTCTGAATACCAGCCCATGTTGCAGCGTTAAAACTATCTGATATACCTCCTGGTAATTGATCTGTAATAATAACTACATATTTAGCTGCATTAGCTCTAAACGCACCTGGAACAGAACCGCCTGCTACAGCTAATTGAGCCGCATAGTCTGTTGGTTCAGCTACTCCATTACCATCTCCAATGTTTATACATGTAGTATCTACTCCACCATTTAATAAGTTTAATGCTGTTGTAAAACTTGATGAGTTATTATTTTGGAATATTTCCCAGAAGGTAGTATATATATAATTATTATTTGTTCCTAATAAAGATAACCTTTGATTTAAAGGTAAATCAGTATAGTCTATACAACTTCCATAATCTGGTGTAACTACATTAGATTCATCTGCAGTAACTAATGCTAATCTATAATCATTAGAACCAGAAGAAGTTACTATACCTGCAACTAATCCAGGAATATCATTTTGAATTGTTGTAATCTCACCACTCATACTTTGAGTGTAATCAAGTACAAATACTACATCCATACCATTTGTACAAGGTAAAGCGTTACTTACTGTTTGAAAGGCAACAGTATTTGTACATACTTTTGTTACTCCACCAATTGCTACAGTAAGTCTGGCTATATAATTTGTATTAGGACTTAATCCTGTAAATGAATGAGATGGTGAAGCACCAGGTGAATTAATTACAAATGTATCTACAACAGTAGATCCATCTAGTATATCTATTGTATATACAGCAGTTATACCCAATACGTTAGTAAAGTTTACTGTTACACCTGTTGTTGTTATTCCAGTTAATAGCATTGTAGGACATGTTATTAAACCATTTACAACACTGCTTTGTATTGATTCACATGTATCTATAGTATCAGTTACTGAAAAGTCTACTGTAATGCTAATGTTTTGGAAAGTATTTAAAGTTCCAGTACTAACTGTTAAACCAGAACCTGAGTTCTGTAAGTTAGCTACGCTAAATGTTGTAGTTACAGAACTTCCATCAGCATCTGTTAACGTTATAATTGAATGATTTGTAGTATCTAAATAACCTGATGGTATTACAGAATTTGTAAAGTCAAAAAGTATACCATCTATAATACCTGATGAATTAATAACACCAGATGACAAATAATTAAATATAACAGAATCACATCCTGTAGGACAACAAGTTGATTGTATGCTTGATATTGATGTATATAAATCATCTATAACAACCCAAGCATTCTGGACTGATTGTGCTAGTGTAGTAGGTGTATTATTCCATCCTGCTATTCCACTATATGTTACATTTGATGATGTTAATGTTGCATAAGAACCAGTAATAACTGATTGTGATATTGCATTATTAATTAAACTAGGTGTTCCTACAGCAGTTTGTAAAGCACAAAATGCAATTTCTAAAGCAGATACAACAACAGATACATTTGTTAGCTGACCAACATTACTAACGCAAGTTGGTATAATCTGCACTTCACTTGAAGTTCCTACAGCACATACTCCTCCTGGAAATACACAAGCTTCAATAGTATTTAGTCTAGTATTAATTGTAACTATTGAACCTTCAATAGCTATAATCCTTTCAAGATTACTACATACTTTTTGTGCAGTTAATATAGCATACTGTTCTAAATAAACTTGAGTAACAGGATTACCGTTTGAATCAGTATATTGTAAGCAAGTTGGTAATGTAAGAAGATCTGCTGCAGTAGGAACTGGAGTTCCTGTTGTAGTTGAATTATTACATATCTGAACTATCATTGCCTGAAGAACAGGAACTAGTTCAGTTGGTGTTACACCTCTAATGTTTAAACATGTTAAGTCCAGGCCTGTTAGGCTTGGATTTGCGGAAACACCATTTGTTATTAAACTACAAACTTCAGTTGCTAATTTAAATACTACCTCAGAGATTGTATCACCGTTACATAAATCTATACAAGAAATATCAGGGCCTTGCCATATTACACAATTAGAAGATATATTATCACATCCATTTGTGGTGGCACTTGAATTTGTTGGAATCATAAATGCTTTATTTTAATATAATGCATAGTTCTATTACAAACTATACACTTATAATATACAAAAAAAATTAAAACCAAGCAAGTTAATACCTTGTTTTAAAAAAAATTGCAAGCACTTATAATAATAACTATTAAACCTTTTCTAAAGAAGCTTCTTCCTTTAATGGAGATATTACACCATCTTCTAAGCTAATATTTACAGAACCATACTTGTCTTCTAGTAATTTGCTAATAGCAGACCAATCTTTTTGTAACTCCGCATGTTTAGAAACAAGTTGATTTTTAACTAGTTCAGCATTACCAATATTCATAAGTAATGTGTTAATGTTATTTTGAAGTTCTTTAACTTCAGCTAATTCTTTAGCTGTAATTTTTTTAGCTTTTTTTGACATGTTATGTTGATTTTAATTAATAGTAATGTAAATATAATAAATTTTTACTTAAACTCCACCATCGTCAGTAAAAGTCCAACTATTAGCCAATAGCGCAGTTCTTGCTGCTCCGCTTGTTGCTGTAGTATATGTGGATGGAATATCTCCTATTGCCCTACCAGTTAATGAATAAGTAACTCTGTCTGAATTTAACTTGTTTAAAAATCCATTGTAGTTAGCTGTAGATAATCCACTCTGATATAACATATTATTGTAGTTTGTAGCAGAACTAAAGTTCCATGAACTCATATCTGGATCAGCAAGACTTGCTCTATAAAACATTTGTTTAAAATTAGTAACATTGCTAGTATCCCACCCACTTGTGTCAGGATTTGCTGCAGTTCTTGATGTACTGTTAGTATAGAACATATAAGACATATTTGTCACATTACTTGTGTCCCATCCACTTGTGTCAGGATTTGCGGCATAAGCATACGTAAACATCCAATGCATTCTTGTCACATTACTTGTGTCCCATCCACTTGTGTCAGGATTTGCGTTGGTAGCATTATAAAACATGTTATTCATATACACTGCACTACTAGTATCCCACCCACTTGTGTCAGGTGTTGCGTTAACAGCACTAAAAAACATCCTACTAAAATCAGTAACATTACTAGTATCTAATAAACTTACATCTACATTACCGGTTTGATTAGAAAAACACTGATACAAACTAGTGGTAGTACTTTCTAAGTTTCCCGCAACAGATAATAAAGTGGAGCAATAGTTTAACTTTGCAGATGTTGCTCCAGTTATTCCCCAATCTAAAATCCTTATCAACTTCGATACTGATCCTGCAGTAGTGCTGCTCCATTTTATACTACTTGCAGTTCCATAATATTTAATGACATAATCACCAGCACTTGCAAAAGTATGAGATGCATAATTTGCACTCCCAATTATATCAGAAGTACCATCATCAAATACTAGCTTACCGCTAGTGTCACTTGTGTTAATAGGTAAATATACAGTTGTGTTAGCTGCTGTAGTCCTAAACTCCATCTTTAAAGAAGTATCTACTGGTGGTGTAAGTATATGTGGGTTAACTATATTCATTTAATAATTAATATTTATATAATCAGACACTTTATCCTTTATCCAATTAAATAAAACTAACGCAGTTTGATCTGTTGGTTCTTGCAACTGATCTAATTTAGTACCAACAATTCTCCATACTCCTCTATAAAGTGGTTCTATACTAGAATACATTAGCTCTGTTAAATTGTCAATGTCATCTTCTGAAATACTATTACTTGCACGTTCGGTCTCTACCTTAACAAAAAACTCATCAAATAATTGTATACCATCTTCTTTATACATCTCTTGCATTACGGTATACGGGCTAGGTAAGCTATAACTCTCTATTTCTTCTGGAGTCATTTCTACTGCTACTGATTCTATAACATATTGATTTAAGTGCGCATACTCTTTGTGAGGTATATCTGTTATCTGTTCTGGTAGTTGAACTAATTTATGTGTAGCAGAGTCGTAAGTAGGTTTTGGTTTATTTACAACTAATAACCATTCTAGGTCTGCGTCTAAACCTACAACTGGATTTATGTATAAGTTAGGATACTGATCTTTTTTTATCAATTCCTGTGTTGACTTCCTTATTAATACTGCCTTCATAATTTATGCCCTTGTACCTATTAAATAAACTTTTAATCCTGTTCCTGCCACAGTTGATCCTACTTGGTCAATATTAACTATAATTTCTACATCGTCATTTAATGCTGTTGTAGTTATATTAGGTGGTGTAGCTGCTGTGGTACTTGTCTTTTCTCCAGCATCAATAGATAATAAGTTTGTAGTAAAAATAGATGATCCACCTTGCTCAATGTCTACAATTATTGTACTCCCTGTTGGTGGGGTTGTTACACTTGCTCTAACATCAGTTATTGTCATTGCATACGGCATTCTAAATACTAATTTACCTTGACCTACTGTTAAGTCTGAAGTTTCATCACTTATAGCAAATGATATTGTAGATGCAGGGTCACCTTCTATTAACTGCCCAGTACTATCAAAGAATGCACTCTTAGTAGCAGCTGCACCTGTTCTATCCGTTACTGTTAGACTTCCATTAATTTTCAAAACCTCACTATCAAACTCTCCATATATTAGAGGATTATCTCTGTACATTCCAATAGCTAACCTGTAATCCGCTGCACCTTGTGATCCTACAGAGTATCCTTGCTCAAACCCTAGTAGTATAGTATTGTCAAGTGATACTGTTGCTGCGTATCCGTTCCGATAACCTACTAACATAGAATAATTAATAGTATCTGTAGTAGTGTATGCATTACTCTGTCCTGACACTAGAGAGTACTGTACTTGATTAGCATTCAATGCATTATCTTTCCCAAATACAGAAGAGTATCTTATAAAGTTAGCCTCTTTAGCATTATCACCACCTGACAAAATACTATATTGTATATCGTCTCCATTCTCTGCGTTTTGTCTACCAAATAGTGCGGATTCTTTAATAGTAGACGCAACATTCGTAGCATTCCCATAACCTGACATTATAGTGTAAGTAATACTACTAGAATTATATCCGTTATCTCTACCAAATAAAGTAGTGTAATCTAAGTTGCCTGCATCGAATGCATTCCTGAATCCAAACAAACTACAATAGTCTACATCTGTAGCGTTATATGCGTTTTGATATCCCATAACACTATTATAAACTATAGCATTATCTACGTGATACAAATTTCCATAACCTATTATATTGTTTTGATTTAATGCATTAGTATTATCGTAGCAGTTCCTCCACCCTATCAGAGTACATGAACCCACGCTTGATGCATTGTATCCATTTTCTCTACCTAAAAGAGTTGCGTTGTTAGCTACAAGTGCAGCAGTATATCCATTTTCTCTACCTATTATAACGTTGTCCGTTATAGCACCTATAGAGCTATATAGATTATTATACCCTGCCATAAAGTTGTAAGATGTTGCACCTGTATTAGAGTACATATTTCCATAGCCAAAGAAAGTATTATAGGAACTACTAGACACTGACTTTGCGTTATCCTGTCCTGATACAGTACTGCGATTTATTGATGTTGCTAGGGTTAAGTTTCCCTGACCTACGATGAAGTTTTCCACTCCTGTTGTTATAGATCCTGCATTGCTTACACCCATAACTACGTTATTCAATCCACTGTCTACAGGATACTCTCCTGTATAAACTCCATTTACTGACAATGTACTAGATGGACTTGTAGTTCCTATACCTACATTCCCACTAGAGTCTATACGCATTCTTTCTAAGTTTCCATTACCATGGAAAGACATATAATTTGTCTGGTGTACATATCTAATTTGACCCTGAAAAGCATTACTAGCACTTCCAAATGCAATTGCATTAGTTGCAGTAGTTCCTCCAATTTCTAGTCTAAGAAAAGCATTATCTGTAGCTGTTGTACCTGTAGACTTTACTCTGATAGAAGTACTGGTAGTATCTTGTACATCAAGACGCTGATCAGGAATTGTAATTCCTATTCCAACGTCACCATCGTCTGTTATTCTTAATCTCTCTATTGCCCCACCTATTGCGTTATAAGCAGCTGTACCAAATGTCAAAGCACCACTAGGTAATGTACCACTATCGTTTTCGTTTACACTTTTTATAAATGATGTTACATAAGGCGCATTTCCTCCTGGATCAGATGAGTAATATTCTATACTTCCAACAACATCGTCAACATCCCAATCAGCAGAATCAGTTGTGTTGTTAATTCTAAATGTTGGTGAATCTAGTGCCGCATCTCCACCTGAATTACCTGAGGCAATCTCTAAAAGAGTACTAGGACTCGTAGTTCCTATCCCTACGTATGCAGTGTCTCTAGTTAAAGTTATAATATCTCTAACAGTAGTTGTACTTGCTGACTGAAAATTTAGTGTATTATTAACTCCCTGAAGATTAATTCTAAATCCGTAAATGCTACTACCCCAAGAAGTACCTGATTCAGCAAAATATAAATTTCCTGCGTCTGTTGGATTAGTGCCGTTTGCATTTGTAATAGTAATATCACCTTTTACATTTAACTCAGTAGTTGGACTTGTAGTCCCTATACCTACACGATTATTAACATTATCAAATCTAACATTAACCCCATTAGTTACACTGCCAATTTGAAAACTTCTACTAGCATCACCTTCTAAGTAATTTACACCTGATGTGTTATACCATTTACCTATAGCTGTTTCATTTGAGTTACCTAACTTGAAACCAAAGCCTGCCTTAGCATTAATAGCACCAACTACTTCAAGCTTATCATTTGGAGTAACTATTCCAATACCAACATTACCATATGCGGTAATACGCATCTTTTCAGTCTCTGCTGTCCCAGCCTTAGTATTAAATCCTACTCCGTACAAAGTTCCAGCACTTTCAGCAACAGTCCTTATAGAAGCTGCTACACCCACACCACCAGTACTAGCATCATTAGATTTAAATTCTATTTTAGCTAAGTCTTCTGTGTCTAATATACTAGTGTCTGTATTCTCTATTATTAAGTTTGTTGCAGTACTGTTAACTCCTTGTGATATATGTAATAATGAATCAGGAGAAGTAGTTCCTATCCCTACATTACCTGTGGTGTATACTGCATCGTTAGTGTCTGTACCATCTACAAACTTACCTCCGCCAGTAACATACGGGTCAATAAGACTAGCTAACTGTACTGCATCTACATACTTAACATTTTCAGCGTCAGAAACTAAAAACTTATCTGCTGAATATGTTGTCGCTTCATTTACTGTAGAAACCCTTAGCCCACCATTAACATGAAGTGTGGCAGTAGGATTCGTAATTCCAATACCAACAAAACCATTATCATCAATCTGCATTGCTAGGGTTGAAGTACCTGACGTCCCAGTATAAAAATCAATAGCCTTGTAATTATTTTTAATATTTAAAGCACCTGAATTTCCAGCCGTCAATCCAATTTCTGCATGTACATCATTGATTTGATCAGTGAATTCTATTTTTACAGCATTTGGATCGTTTGAATTTGTATCCTGCAATGTTAATACAGGGTTTCCACTTGCAATATGCAACTCGCTATTAGGACTTGTAGTTCCTATTCCTACGTTACCTGATGAATCAATACGCATTCTTTCAGTACCCCCATCTTCAAAAACTAAACTATCGTTTTTATATCCGATAGCCTTTTCTATATCTGTTCTAAAACCACCACCTGCTGCTGAACTTTGAGATCCACTGAATTTAATATATGCCTCTGTAGTTGAAAGAGATGTGTCAGTATCTTGAACGAAAATAATTGGATTTGCTTTTTCAACATGTAGTATATTTTCAGGACTTGCATTCCCTATACCTACGTTGCCATCCCCATCAATACGCATTCGTTCAGTATTACCCTCACCAAACGTAATCAGATCATCATTCATAGATCCAAACTGCATATACCCCATTAAGGTAGTATCTATCTTTCTCTGTATTCTTTGTGCTGCATGAGTCCAATCTGTTCCTGTGGTTAATCTCTCGGATGTAAATTGTAAAGTATCAGTGTTATTATTTGTAGTTTTTAAACTAAGCAAAGCTACCTCATCTCCTGCAGTGCCTCCTAATATTCCACCATCTACATATAATTTAGCTATGGGATTTGTACTCCCTATACCCACGTCTCCATTAGAGTCTATCCGTACTTGTTCAGCTCCTGCTGTATATAAACGCATAGCATCAACACTATGTGTATATTTAATCTGTCCTCTAGTACTTGATGAAGAATCCCCAAAGGCAACAATGCTAGATGCAGTAGTTCCCCCAACTCTTATTCTAACTAAGGCATCATCTGAAGATCCTGTACCTGAAGAACGTACTCTAATAGAAGGATCAGTAACAGCTTGTACATCAAGAAGATAACCAGGGGTAGTAGTTCCTATTCCTACATACCCATCATTTTGAATTCTCATCTTCTCACTACCACCAACGCCAATTCTAATAGGGTTTCCTTCCCCTTCATATAAAAGAACATCACCAGACCTAGCGGATATATCAAAGTCAGCACCAGTAGTGTCAGTAAGGCGTAATCCAGCAGTATCTGTATTCTGAATCTGTAACCCTTTACCACCATAGGATAATAAAGGACTTGTTGTCCCTATACCTACGTTGCCTGATGAATTAATACGCATATGTTCACTTTCACTAGCGGAGTCTGAATTAGTAAAGAATCCTAAAGCATTCGCATTTCCAAAAGCAGATTCATTTATTGATTTAATAGCTGCCCCTACAGCAGGATAATTACCTGAAGTGTCTGAGTTATAAAACTCAATAGAAGAAACAACGTCTCCTATTGTAGAAGTGGAAGATTCATTTGTTAGTCTCAGCACAGGAAAGGTGTCAGAAACTTCCAACCTAGAATTTGGACTTGTAGTTCCAATACCCACGTTACCTGTTACCGTAAGCTCTCCATCAATAGACTGACTGTTTAAAAATCTAATTGCCATAGGGTATTAAATTGTATTGTATTTTATAGGTTGGTATTATATCTCCTCCTCTGGTTCAGCCTCTACTGGCTCTTCCTCTACTGGTTCTTCTTCTACAGGTGGCTCTGGTGGCTCTGGTTCTCCACCTACAGTAAGTGTCACTGATGCTGGAGTGATTAACAAATTAATCTGAGACTGTATATTAGCCTCAATAGAAGCAACCTCTTCCTCCCCCATTGCACCCTTAGTCCACTCAACAACAATTTCGTTTGTCAAGTCTTCAAAGGGAATAAAGTCTGTAATGTCATCCGTGCTTAACACCTGAGTACCAATACTCCTAGCCTGATAGGGATTACCCTGCGGGTCTAGTTGGTCTGATACACCCGTTACTATCCAGTGTACGTTGTACACCACATCTGGGTCTTCTCCAATTAGAGGGTATGCATCTACTGTCTTGCAGTTCCAGTTATAAGTTGTTGTCATTTCTTTTAATTTTAAAGATATAAAAAGATATTAAAAATCACCATCCTTTAATTATGTTATTATCCTATTTTAGTTACTAATACCCTTAATGTGTTAGCAGCTTGACTTGTTGATGTAGATAATGTTAAATCAAACGGTGAATTTGGTTTTCTTAGTACATCAACATAAACTGTATCACCACTTGATATTTCATATACTTGCACCATTACATCTCTTGTACCTAAACCATGAGCAACATCCCAAGTATTTGTTGTAGTTGATGGATATGTACCTGCAAAACTAAGGTTGCTATTCAACTGAACCCAACCATTTGGAGTTACATCAAAGTTTGCACTATCAAAACCAGCAACACCCTTTTGTGTTGCTCCGTCTGATGTATTAGCACCTGCTATGTTGGCATCTGCTTGTACAACAGTGTAGTTACTCAATGCAGGAGAAGATCCCGCTGTTATGTCATTATTAGCAAATATGAAATCTCCTGGCTCAACTGCTTCCCCTAAGAAGCTACCTGATACTGAAACTACGAAATAATCTCCTGTGTTAAGAGCTATGTTACTTGCTCCTTCTAATGCTGGAGAGTTTGTGTTGGCATTATATGATCCTTGAAATATACCAACACCAGCAATAAGTAATTCTACTTGCCCTAGATTTGGAGCGCTTGAAGCAGCGGTAGCAAGTGGTACTGTTACCTGACCCGTGAATGACCCCGTACCTGTTACGCTTAAGTTACCACCAGTAAGTGTAAGGTTATCTCCAACTGTTAAATCACTTGTTATAGTTACATCATCAGGTAATCCAACAGTAATACTACCGTTGTTTCCAACCGATTCTGTAATTTCAATTTCATTTGTAGTACCATTAAAAGTAACTGTACTATCAGTTCCTGCACTTGCGTCTAAAGTTATAATGGCTGAGTTAGCACCACCTGCTGAAACAGGTAATGTGTATGTAGTATCGCTCCCTCCTATATAAGTTTTTAATTGACTAAGAGTACCTCTCTTCACCGCTGTACCTGCTGTGGAACTAACATCCTCAAATAAGAATTCATCAGCATCAACTAAAGTAATACTTGTTCCTGAGTTAGCGTCATTTATAATACCTGTGGAAGTATAATCAATTTCTATATTATTTGCCAAAGATAATATACCAGCTCCTCCAATAACATTTAATGTAGGGTTTATTGTAGAGGTACCCGACTGAGTCATACCTGTTCCGGCTGTTACACTTGTAACTGTACCCACATTAGTTGTTGCACTAGTATTAATAGTAACTGTAGTGCCACTTACTGAAGTTGTAATATTTGTTCCACCTGTATAAGTAAATGTACCAGCTCCTGTAATTGCTGTACCTGTACCACTATCTGCTGCATTAGTAATGCTTGTTACTGTACCTCCAGAGTTTTGATCAGTTGCCCATGATGGTATTCCTGATGCTACTTTTAATACTTGTCCTGTTGAACCAATAGGTAATTTAGCTAGTGTTGTACTATTAGAAGCATATAGTATATCTCCTGTTGTATAAGTTGTTAAACCAGTACCACCAGAACCTATTGCTAGTGTTCCACCTAAAGTTAATGTACCACTTGTTGTTATAGCTCCACCAGTTAATGTCAATCCAGTACTTCCACCAGATCCGTCTACACTTGTTACAGTACCTGCACCTGCATTAATATAAGTTGCTACTTGAGATAAGTTTGCAAATTTAGCACTATTATCTGTAGCATCATTAAATAAAATTTTATCAGTTGCTGTTAATGTTATAGCTGTTCCGTCAGATGCTGCTAGTATAATATTATCTGTTCCAGCATAGTCAATATTAACAGTTGGCGTTACAGTTGATGTACCTGTGATAGTAATTCCTGTACCTCCAGCCACGTCTGTAACTGTTCCAGCTGCTGAATCAGTTCCTGTAACTGTAAGTGTATTACCACTTCTAGTTACTCCTACTGTACCTGCTCCTACAATTAATACATCATCATTAGTTGCATCTGATCCTGCAAGTCTTACACCTGCTGTTCCATTTGTTGAACCAATACCTGATAAATCATATGTAGTATTTGAAGATGCACCTGTTGCTAAATCTACCCAATTTGTACCATCGTACAGCTTAAGTTTATTAGTACCAGAGTTATAATATATTTTACCCGCAATTCCTGCAGGATCAGCACCAAGAGGTTGAATAACTACATTCTGTAATTGATTGCTGTTTAAATTTATGTTTCCGGATACATTTAGACCAGTTAAATATCTTACTGCCATTACCTTTATATTTTATTTATTATTAATTTAAAAACGCACACCCTGAGAATGATGCATTAAATGTTACAACTAATTGCTGTGAACTTATGTAATCCACATTACCTACCACAACTGTATTTGCGCTGTCTACTACAGTAACAGAAGGATATGATCCTAAATTATGCGTTATAGTCCATGTATCTGATGCTTGCTCAAAACATTGTGAGTAAGTTCCTGTATCAGCTATAATACCCTCTAAATCTAAGATTGTACAAACACTAGTAGGTGTCTCTGGACAACTTACGCTTGCTTTTAAGTTAACTTTTGCCAAAGGTTCAACAAATACACCAGCTGTATCTGTAGCAACAACAACTTTAAAACTTGCTGCGTTTTGCCAATCACATATACTCTTTCGTAATACAGCTTGTTCCATATCTGTATAACAGCAAGATCCTATCCCAAATCTAACAGATTGAAAGTTTGTATATACTTGCTGAGCAAAAGTTTGCTCTACCTTAATTCTTTTAAGTAGAGCTAATTCTTTTACTTGTTCTTCATTAGAATATGATCTTATTGCTTTAGCCATGTTGTCTATTTACTAAATCTTTTATTTTTTGTTTTGCTAAATTTTGATTTAGATTATTATTCTTGGTTTTACATGCTTTACAAATTACTACTCCATTACCTAATGAAACTTTTTGACAACCACATGTAAATTTTTTATTGCAATATGCACAGTTTGACATAATATTTGGTTTATACTAAATATGTTGAACTTGATCCACAGTTACCTGATGGACATGATATTTTATTTAATCTTGTTTTTGCATAGTTATATAATTGCATACCATGGGCTGATGATTGACAATATTCTACATTTGCAATAGCAGCGTCAATAATAGTCTTTATATAACTCATCTCAGCAAGTAATGCTTGCTTCTCTGAATTAGGCTGGCAGGCTTGAACTTCTAAATCGCACAGTACTTCATAATAAGTTGTTAAAAGTCTTGTAACTCTTAAATGATTATACTCTACATATACTTTAGAATTTGGTGAAACGCTATACTTTATAATATATATTCCATCAGGAATCTTATCTTGAACTGTACCGCAATTTTCTTTTTGTAATGATAGTGTACATGCTGTTAAACACATGTCAAAACTTTTATCTACATCTATAAGAACAGGTACACTAAACCCAGGAAGAGTAATCAATAACTCCTCACAGTCAACGGCAAGCTCACTGCTATATTGACTTGTATCTTTAATACATAATAAATCACAGTTTGAAACTGTAGGTATTTCTAAACTTAATATATGTTTACTGGCCATATTCTATATTGCTTTTGCTATATAGATAATATACAAAAATTAAATAGAATATAAAATAAAAAGAGCAGAAGATTTACCTTCTGCTCTAATATAAAAACTATATAATGTAAATACTACCAATAAGCATTTACTTCAACTGGAACAGCATTACCTGTTGAAGTTGCCCATGCAGATAAAGCATTCATTAACTTCTCAACTTGAGTTTGAGCAGCAGCATCAGAACATTTTACATAAATCTTATATATGTACTGATCATTATCAAAAACTCCAGATGGATTATTAAATCTAGGTACAGAGTGTTGAATATAATAAGCTTTATAAGTAGCTGTTCTATCTACAGCAGATAATAACTCATCAGACATTTCAATTTCTCTAAACCTTGCACTATCAGCATTTCCTTGGTTATAAGGAGATTGACGGTATCTTTCAGACATAATTAACTCTCTAATTACTTCTTCACCTTGAGTTTGTTGCATTGAACCTGGAGTTCTTGTAGCAACACCACAATCATTACATGGATTACCAGTTTCATCTAATTGAGAAACAATAATCTCAACAGGCTCTGCATTATAATGATCTCTTGTATCAAAAGAACAGTTGCCAAATACTGTGTCAACATAAGCTCCTACAAATTCAACTGTAGCAGTTACTTTAACAGCTCCATTAGGATCAGTAGAAGGAACATAGTTTCCAGATGCAGCTTTACCTTGTGCTTGAGCAATAGTGTATACACCTTGCGTCACTACACCAGCAGCAGTAGTTGAATTAGTAATTACACCACCAGCAGTTACAGCAGTAACAGTCAAAGTAGCATCAGTTGTAGAACCTGATTGAACAACAGTTAAAACATCACCAACAGCATAACCTTTACCAGCAGAAGCAAAACTAAATGTTAAAATTACTCCAGTTCCACTTACAGTTAAAATGTTAATTGCAGCTCCAGTTCCTCCAGCAGGAGCAACAGTAGTAGTAGCACTAGCAGCTCCAGTAGTAACAGAATAACCTACACCACCAGATAGAGTTGCAGTCTCAACACCCATTAAGTTACCTTCAGCAACAAATGGTTTAATTAAAGGATCTGCAAGAGCCATTTCAGACATAGCACCTACAACTACTGTAGGATCAATAAAGTCTTGTCCATCAATACAACATACATTAGCTGAGTCAGCAATTACATATGCATTGTGATTTAAGAATCTTAATGCAGGAGATCCCTTTACATCAATTCTCATAAATTGTGTTTTACCACATGGTGCACAATCAGAAGCTAATGAAAGACTAGCTGTTGCTTGAGATGCAGTAAGGCAATTTGCTTGCCATAATCTTGTAATGTATCTTGGGTTAATACCTTTAGATTTTACAGATTCTTTGTACCCTCCGTTACCTGGGTTATTCCCAATAGTATCTTTAGTGTAAAATGATCCTTGAACTACATAAGCAAGTGATCCTGCAGCAGGTGCTCCAGGTAATGCTACTGATGCCCAAGTTTGATCACTTACTAGAGCCACTTGGCCGGCAGTAAGTGCACTTGTTGCAGTACCAGCTGTATCCAGCGTGCTATCTGCAATAAACGTTTTGTTAAACGCATGATTAAAATAAGCCATATTTATTAATATTTATGTGAAGACCATTACCTTCACCGGTTATATATAAAGATTTTAACAGTTTACTCTGCTTGTAACATCCTTGTTACTATAATAATATACACATTTTTTATTTAAAAGTATAAGTTAATTATTTCTTTCTGCTGCTTGAGTACCTCTTTGCTGTTGGTATATATTTTCTATATCTCCAGCAATTAAAGCAGCTGTATCATCTAACATAACTTCTACTAAATCATCTTTAAATTCACAATTTACATTTACTAAACTAATATTACCTGTATAAGGATCAACACATCCCTCAACTTGTATTAAAGTAGGTTTCTGATAGTAAGTTAAAGTAGGGTTAACAATATTAAAATTACTAGTTCTATATATCCTTATAGTATTGTTTAACATTGTGCAAAATGTTTCCCCCCAATCAAAATTTGGATTTTTCAAAGGGTCTCTTAATAATAATGAAACATTAGCTTCTTCAGCTAAATAAACTGTCATAGATCTAGCAGAACAACAATCATCTTTTCCTTTAGCAGTTACCTTTTTAAATTCTAAATATGTATCTACTGGAAAATTGTCAGATTCAAAGTAGTCATCAGACTCAACACCCGTTAGGCTTAACTCTCTAAGTAATGGTTGTAAATCATCTATTCTTTTTTTAGAAAGCTCATCACCCTCTTTATACATGTTTCCACCATGTAAGTTTCTCCTACACCACTCAATTTGAGCTTTATTAAAAGCTTCAACAAACTGCCAACACTCAATATTATCATAGTCATTGCTATCAAGCTTATTAAGCCTTTGCTTTAATTTAATTAAGAGTGTATTATTTTCCATTATTTATAATATTTATGAATTCCAGTATGGTTCAACTTTATCCATTAATGAAAGAAGTTGATCTTCATTATCAGGCTTCATTAAAAATTCAAAAACTTCTGATGGTCTTTTACCCATTCTAACACCACTGTCAATAGGTTCAATCCATCCACCAGCTTTTGTTGTTATAAATCTATAGTATAGTCCGTCTTTAATTAAAGATCTAATTTTTAACTCTTGCATTTCTAAACTAGAAACATCTAAAAACTGTCTTGCAGCTCTTTTTTTATTTGACTCAGCCCCATTACCATTTATGTATGCATCCATATTTTCATACATTATATCATTAGGAGTATTTTTAGTATACTGTACACTGTCAACATCAGCTACTTTAGCTACATACATTAATTTTGTAGGGTTGCCATCATATAGATTTTGTAGTGCTGATAAAGCTTTATTTTTTAACTTAGTAAGCTCAGTTCTTGTTGTAAGTGTTTCTTCAACAGTATCTAAATAAAATTTAGGATTATTTTGTGACTTCTTAGCATCCTTCAATGAACTAGCAACAATAGAAAATCCTCCTGCTCTTATAGCATATAGCTTAATCTTATCATAAGGATCTACTTCAGAATCTAAAAAAACTGGATCGTTTCCACATCTTAATGAAATCTTATCCCAAAATTTAGAATTATCAGGTTTCATTACAGTTAGTTTATTCCAAAAATCTTTATCAGAAGGATCAACAACATTAGCAGCTAACTCTGCCTCAAGTTCTGAAACAACCCTTCTAATTTCTTCAATCTTTTTTTTCTTTTCTTTAGGTGGTAACATTTTTACTTTAGGATCAAATTCATTTAATCCAGTAATATACCTTTTTACCCCATTCATTTCTAAACAAGCTAAAGACTCTTGATGAAACACTCCATCATGTAATGATAAACCATAATGCTCAAGACCCATATTTTCCTTATCAGGATTAAAATAGGGTCTTATAGCAATAGTGCTATTCTTCTTTGTGTGTTGATACTTTTCTACAATTGTGTAATCTTCCATCCTTTGGTTTTTAAAAATTAATAATTATTACTATAGTCAAATTATACATCTTAATGTATACTCTATTATTACTAATATTTCTAAAGCAAGATGTTAAGTCTTGCTAAAGTCTTTTGACTATGTTGTCAATACAACATTAATTGCTCCATTACCAGTTTGAATATAAAGATCTCCCTTTACTAATCCATCAGCTTTTGCAGCAGCTTCATCAGTATATGTAGTAGAATCAGCAAGATCTCTAATCCAACTGATAACTTCATTTACATGTAATAATCTAGCATTGCCTGTTTGAGCTCTTGTTACTCCTTCATATGCAGCGCTTTCAAACTTCTGACTTAATTTATTTACTTGCTTGGGCTTTCCCATGATTATTTGTTTTAAAGATTAAAAAAAAAGGGAGGAAGATTAACCCCTCCCCTTTAATCATTTGTTCTAGAATGATCCTCCTGTTACAGGGTTTCTCATTACAATTTTAAGAACTTTAGTTGGATCCTTAACCCAAATTGCAGGCATCGTCTGAGTCATATAAACTCTATATCCATTAAACTGACCAGTAGAAGCAAACCCTTGAGTTCTTCCCATGTAATCCATCGTACCATTTTGATAGAACCACTTAAGTTGATTATCCCAAGAAAGTTTCAACAAGTGTATGTTGTCATTTCCTTCATCAGTTACATCGAATATAATAAAGCTAAATGAACTTAGAGGTCTACCATCAATTAATGGATTCTCAATATCATTTGTATTTAAGTTATCAAATGCTGGATTCAATACAAACTTAACATTAGCTAAGAAAGGAATAGTAAAGCTTGTATAAGCAAAACCATAATCTAAATCCATACCAGAACCTTTAACAGCTCCAATATCAGATGCATTTTGAACTAAACCTGAACCATACACTTCATCAGCAATTGCTTTGTTGATTAATTGCATACCTCCAATACCTGTTTGTACAACAAGTGATCTTTGTGGATCTGGCCCTTTAAACTCAACTTTACCTTGGTAGAAGTTGTAAAGTTCAGACTTAAACATGTCAAGAGTAAATGATGACTTGTTATATACTCTTTTGAAAGAGTTATCTAACTGTGACCATAAACCTACAGATAATCTAATATCATCTGGTCCATCTTGTTTAATTCTACCACCCTTACCCCACATCAAGTAAGTTTCAATATCTGTAGCAATTTTAGATAAGTGAGCAGCTTCCATATTTGTAATGAAAGTTCTTGTAAGAGTTCCATTCTCAAATGCTTCTCTAGCACCCGCCTTACCCATACTTGCAACTAATCCTTCAATACTAGGTACAGATGGATTGTTTGGATCTGTATTAAAGTTTCTCCAGATCTCAGTTACAGGTACAGTACCATCAGCATTTAAACCGCCTTTGATCATTAAATCTGCTCTTGAAGAAATTGAATAATGTACGTGTGCTTCTGCTCCTCCTACAAAATTGTAAAATTCACGGAAACCAGAACCTGTTTCAATATCAGAAAATCTTTCTCCGTACTCACCTCTTGCAGAACCTTTTCTGAAGAACTTAGTACCTTTAGCTAAATACTTATTATCTAAGATAGCCGTATTGTTGTTGTTAACTAATTGAACAGTGTAAATAAAACCGTCACCAGCTGGTAAAATATCATCAGCGGTAATGTAAAGTTCAAGTCCATTATACTTATCATAAGTAATAATGTCACCGTGTCCAAAAGTTCTTTTGTTAATCTTGATCTTAAATGTTGTACCATCTATACCTTTATTAGCATTAGCTGGTTCGATGTCAGCTACAACATAAGGAAGATCTTGTGCAATAGGAGTTTGCCACTTATACTCACCTCTAGCGTTATCCACCATGATAGTATTCTTTCCACCAAAAGAAGCCATTTGATATAAAGGCATTTCTACCTTCTGAGTCATTGCCCATAAATCAACTGGTCCCATATCCATAGGCTCAGGGTTACCGAGCATTTGAGTAAGGTGATAAGAATCAACATGTGAACTAGCTTTATAGCTTGTATCACGTAGGAAAATCCCATTATTTAAAACTGGAGTTGCCATAATTTTTGATTGTTTTTGTTATTAATAATTAATTTAAAATTTATATATTTAATCTGTTTAATTAAATCCGCTTGAATATATTACTTGGTCTTTTGATTTTTCTTTTTGAACTTCTGCTATTATTTTTCTCTGCCTCATTAACACCTAATGATGCACCACCTATATTTGACTGTTCACTTTTTAATTTTCTAACAGTTTTTTCAACACTCTTTTGTGCGCCTTTATCCATTATTTTAGATTTATATCCTTCAGGATCTTGCAGTAACCATAATGCTTCTGATATCAATGAATAGTTTGGCTCAACAAACTGATATTTTTCTAATAAGTGACCTAGTAAATTAGTATTACGGCCACTTACTGAAGGATAATTAGGTTGAACTAAACCATTGTATAACATGGCTTGTGTCTTTCTATCAACTTTAATATCCCCTAGCTTACCTTCTTTTAATGTTTCATACACATTCTTCATATACTCTTGAGATGCATTTTCTTGTTGTTTCTTTTTAAGCTCTTGTTCTTCAAGTTTTTGTACAACAACCTTCTCTTGCATCTTATCTAATTTTGGTTTAAACTTATTAGCTTGAGTTTCAAGCTTACCTAAATCTTTCCAAATTTCTATTTCTTCTTGAATATCCTCAGCAGTACCATAACCAGTAGCACTTAAATATTCTTTTATAACTCTTTCTTGACCATTTACTGTTTTAATATCAATAGTCTTTGTCTCCTCTACTTGACCCAATGTAGTAAATAAACCCTTTAAGTCTTTTCCACCATCAGCTACATAACGAGCTGCTATCTGGAGTTCTTGAGGTAGACTTTCAAAAAACTGCTTTGGAGTTTCACGTCTTACCTGATTAGCTTTTTCTTCTAAGTTAGCTTCAATTAATTCTTCCCAGTCTTTTGCGCTATAGTCATCTAATGATTTTTCATCATCAAATGGTACAATCTTATCATCTTTAATAAGCTTAGAAAACACATCAGATATTCCTGATATACTCTTTCTACCTCTTTTTTCTTTAACCTCTTCTTCCTGTTCTTCACTAACATCACCAAATACTTCATCTATAGATGTTCCTTCAACTTTTTTCTCTGCTTTATCGTCAACTAACTCTTCATTACTTTCTTCCTCTTTTTCTTCTTTTTCCTCTAGTTTACTTAAAACATCAGTTGCGTCATCATTATCAGGATCAGCAAATGACATATCTGCTTTTTCATTTAACCCTGAAAAAATATTTTTATGTTGAGACTTATTATCTTGAATCATATCAGCACCGCTTGGAGCAGCGTTAAATATTTCATCTAAATTAATATCTACATTCTGTTCTACTTTACTTTTCACAGGTTGTGTTTCTGTTGTTGTACTCATAATTATATTGGTTTTAATATATTAATACTTCTTATACATATAATATAAGAAATGTTGTTTAGATAATCAACAAGTTAAACTTAAAATATTTTAATAAAAATAAACTTTTAAGCAATATATAGCTAACACTTACTTTTTATCCTTATTATTTTTAATATCATACTTGTTTTTATTTTCTCTTGCAATTTGAAGCTTGGTATCAGCTATCTGTTTAGAGGCTGCAATCTTTTCCCTTTCAACAGCAAGTTTGTTATTTTCTTGAGAAAATTTAGTTGCACTTTCCTGGCGTTTAAAATTCATTTGCTCTCTATACTGAGTAGATTCTCTTATGTTCTTCATAGCATCTTGATAATCAGATTCTTGATTCTGATTAATATCAGATTGAGATCCAAATCCAGCAGCTCTTATTTCAGCTAACAGTACATCATTTCTCCTATCTTTTTCATTTTCAGACATTTCAACTTGTAATTTTTGCTGCTCTTCTTGCGCTTTAGATTGAAGTTGCTGTTCTTGCATCTGACGTTGCTGTTGCATTTCTTGTTGTCTTTGATTTTGTATTCTAGTTTCAGAGTCTTTAAGTATGTCAGATACTTCTGCAATTGAAGTAGCTTTAACTATATTACCTAGCTCGTATATACTTGCGCCAGTAGTATTATTAGTTAATGCCATTTGCTTTAGATTTTCTAATATTGCTCTATGATTAGTTTTAGTAGTAGCAAATACATTAAAATCTCTAAGTAATAAATCTGTACCGTTAATAGTAAAATTAACTTTTTCAGCTTCTGTAGATATATACTGCAATCTAATACTTGGATTAGTACTATAGTAATACTGAGCTAAATCAGTTCTCATCTGATGCACACGTGGCATCAAATGATCAGAATGCTGTACAAAATACATCTCTGTCTGTGCATATGATTGCTGCATTGCTTGTACTACACCCGTAGCCGTTTGTGCTGATACAGCCCCTCCAAGACGTTGTGGGTTTATACCTATTGCATCAAAACACTGTTGTTTAAAATAATTAGCAAGTTGAATCCTAGACATTAATCTATTAGTCTGCTCCATATTAAGAGTCTGGTAATGATTAAAGTTAGTTGCATTTTCAGTATTGGTTATAGATGTATCAAGCGGTAGCATTTGAAAATCTTTCATTGCTACAAATGCTTTAGCATAGTTATTTTTACCCCAATCTTCACCCATTGAGTGACGTGGTAATGCATTCTGATCAAACATTATTACAGTACCTAGTTCATCTATTAAGATATCTGCAATTTGATTATTGACCATGTTATATCCAACCTGATAAGCCTTCATTAAATCAACTAAAGATGTAGATCTAGTATTTCTATCTGAAAAAACTCTACCCTCTACAGGTAATTTACAACCATATAAAGAATTATCACCTTTAAACTGAAAGGGAAGTCTTCCAGGTTTAGTCCTGTTAATACCTAAATAAATAGGATTAATATTATCACCCATTGTAGACCTCCACATTGCAGGTAAATTTGGACCAATCTTTACACCTCCCCATACTTCATTAATCCATATCCAATCTATGTGCTCACCTTGTAATAAGTTTTCTTTACTTTTTTGTTTAAATATAGATGTATCATATATAGCCTTTTTAGTCTTCTTAAATGTTTCATCTATAATTTCCTGTGTTACCTCGCCATCTTCTTCAATTTTAGTTAAGTGACCAACCTTCCTTTGAGTCTTCCAGTATATAGTAGCTATTCTCATTAGATCTCCTTCACCCCACATAGATACATCTTCATTCTCATCTAATATTTGACTAAGAATATCACCACCTCCTGCTGGATCGTTCCAGTAGTTACTAGTAAACTGTCTATATGCTAAACCTGGGCTATTAGTATTCCACTCGTGAGATCTAGTAGCGTCATAGTAAGCACCATCATTTTGGTAACCATTTACTTGATATTGAGCTGATTTAGCTGGATAAATTTTTTGTAATGACTCTAGTTGACTAGTATCCATTAAGTATCCATACTTATCTACAACGTCTGATACAGTCATTAAATCAACTTTACCTACATAGCTTGAGTCAGCTATATACCTTTGATCAGGAGACTTCTGGTAGAAAGTTAATAAAGGATTCCAAAGCTCTACATCATAATCATCTTCTAGCATTCTAAAATGCCAAAATTCTCTATCTGCTATAAGCATATCTCTAAACCCTCTTTCTTCAAGCTCTTGCATTTTAAATCTTTCTTCATCTACTGCAAGTTGATGAGATGCCCATTCTTCTACCATGCTTCTATAAGACTTACTAAAAAAATCTTCTATCTCAGGTAATGACTTTAATCCTTCTGGTGATAATTTTTGCTGAGCTTCTTCAGATCCAGGATCCATACCCATGTCAATCATCTTGCGTATTAGATTTGCTTCTGCATCAGCCAGTAATGATTCTTCAATCTCAACTTTTTTAGCATCAAGCATTTCATTATAAGATGCATCATCTATTGCTCTAAACTGTACTCTAGAGTATCTTTTAGCAAACTCACCTGTTAATACATTAATTACATTTGGAACAATAGGATAAAACTTTAACTCTAATGCAGAATCATTCTCTGTAGTTAAAACATCCATTAAGTCTTTATAGTCATTATCTGGCTCAACTATATAATCTGTTTTGTCAATGATTCCTTTTGCTAATTTGTAATTTTTTAGCAAACGTCTTGAATTAAGCTTTAAGAATTCTATACCTTGTAATTCTAACCAATCTAGATTCCAAGCAGCCCAATCATCAGTTTTCTCTTTATAAGGTAAAAACTGAACTGGTTGTGTTAAACTAGAAAAGGTAGGTCCACCATCAGATTTAGCCCCACCCTTTAATTGCATTGCATTTAATACTCTCATACCAATTTAGTCTATTTTATATTTTTAAATCCAGATCTTCTTTTTTTAGAACTACCAAAAGCCTTATTACGACCTATATTTCTAAAAGGACCACTATACTTTAATTTACTGAATTTTTCTGAATTAACCAAAGAATTGTCTTCTGATTCACGTCTCTTAGTATAACCTCTATTTGATTGTTGAATTCTAACAAATGCAACTAATGCGCCAAATGCTACTAATCTATCCACGTTTAAACCTGGATAATAAGCTAGCATTTCTTTTAATAGCATAGGGTCTGGTATTCTTTCTATACCTAATGTGTTAGTCATAACGTTTCCATTCTCATCAAGATCTTCATCTATTACCTCTCTTAAAAACTCTATAGCATATGATATAAGATGACTTTTAAATAAAGTACCTGTATTCTTCCATCCATACTCTTGGTATACTGTTTTATTTGAACCTAGATCTTTTAAAAAAAGTATCTGCTGTTTAGGAACAAGATATCGTTGCTTTCTTTTTGCAATCATGTGTTGTATAAATAAGGATATGTTATTCTCAACAATTGTCCATGCATTATACCATTCAATGATCATCTCTAATCTTTCATGTGTTTTATTTATATCATCAAAACGTCCACACCATGCAGCAACAATCTTATCCTTTTCTATAAATTGCTCTACCTCACCAGAAACTGTAGTTCTAGTTACTTCCACTGCATTTTTATATATAAAAATACTACACAAAGAATCTGAAGTAGTTGTCTTACCTTCTGACACTGGATCAATAGAGCCATAATACATTCCAAAGGAAGGTTTCTTTACTGGTCTTTCCCAAACTACTATAGAGCCAGTTTTGTCTATTTCTTTTTTATTAACTGGAAATGTAGATATAGGTATTTTTCTTGTTCGTTTAGCTTTTATACCTGTGTTATCTCTGTCTAATTCAATTAGCTCATAAGGATATTCTTTTTCTTCAATCCTTTTAAGTTGCTTACTTAATATACCTTGCGGAAATATAGACTCTTTTCTATATGCAAATGCCTCTGAAATATTTAAAGGTTTTTGTGATATCCTAAGTTGGAATTGCTCACCACTTAATTCATTTTTCCATTTAGACCTTTCTATTTTTATTGCTTCTATTGCTTCTTCTACAAGTGAATTACCAAACTTATCAATATAAGGAGGCATAGACCATTGCTCAGGAATAAATAATCCAGCCATACCAATGGTACCATCAGCATCCATTAAGTTAGTTTCTACGGAATATATGTCATTTGCATTAGGATTTAGTATCATTTCTTTTAAAGGTCCGCATTGCTCAAGGTCACCAACTGATCCTGCTGCAATAAATTGACCGGTAGTCATCATACCTGAAGACATTGCAGGACGTAAATACTCATACGTCTGCATCATGTTTTTTGCAATTCCTGCTTCTTCATGAAAGAAATATGTACATGGACCACCTACCCCTGTAGTAGCATTCTTTTCAAACGATGCTCCTTGTATTTTTGATTTGAGACCTCTTGACGTCTTTCTATTATTTATCTTAACTTCAATTTGCTGTTGCCACAATAACACTTTTTCTGGATTACTAGGCCTATACCAAGCAGTATGTTCATTTAAAAAAGTTTTATACTCTTCTAAAAATTTCCATGAACCTTTGTCATTAATATAATCTTTTAATGATGCACCAATTTTACAAATTGAACCTTCTTCAAACCAGTATTGATTTATAATCTTACCCATGTGAAAGTAAGATGAAGCTATCTGTCTTTTCTTAAGTATAGCTACATGCTTATTATTTAACTCTGCAATAACTTCATACAATGCCATATGATATTGTGCATCCCTTACTTTAGCAAAACCATAATGCTTTTCTTCTTTATCAAAAATAGGTAAAAAATTAAGCCACATATAATAGTCTCTAGTAAGATACCACACCTTGCCATTATCTTTATATAAGACTCCTGTTCTACATTTATTCTTTTGGTCTTCCCAATAAGCTGTAAAATCTTTAGATCTAAATGGTTTATTACAATAAAATCCTTGATCATTAAATATTCTAGCTTGTTTATTAAACTCTAAAGCTATTTTATTAAACTCATATTCACCAGGCTCTTTAAATATACCAGATAGATATTCTTTAAATAATACATCATCTTCAAATGTAGTTGTCTCCCAAACTCCATTGTTATATGTAGGTATAACTCTACTCATCTATAAGGATTGCAAATACATCACCTTCTTGTATAAGCAAATGATCTGACCCATCATGTTCCATAGTAGTAGGTAGACAGTGTTCAGTATATTGAACCATGTCACCTATTTGTATTTCATCAACACCATTTCCTTTTCCAATAACAGTACCCTTAAACTCTTTCTTTCTAGCCATATCAGGTATAAATATTCCACCTTTACTATACTCGTTTTGTTTTTTTGGTTTCAACAATAACTTCTTTCCTACTGGTATTACTTTCTGTCCCATGTTTAGTTTTTTTTACTGGTTTATAATTAAATTCTGGCTCATCCCAATAACAGAAATGCCAATTTGTTTTTTGTTTATTCATTATATTTGATCATATGCTAATCCAGCACCTCCACGTACTGAACTTTCCTGTTCCTGTCTCATATCAGTAAATGCACCTTTATATGACTGCCTTATATTTTCAAATTTAGCAGCAGCATTGACCATAGCATTTATATTACCATCCCTGCCATGTTCAATTGCAGTTACTTCCATATACTTTGCTAATCTATCTAGCATAGACTTTATACCTACATATGCTCTGTAAGTTGGAGTTTCATAAAGTTTTTTGCATTTCTCTAAAGCATTTATAATTATCCCGTCTTCAGGTGATTCTTCTAATTCAATCTCTTCTATAATTATGTCCTCTTTCTCATGTTCTGGTAAGTTAAAGAAAGGATTTAAATCAGGGTTAGGACATGACATATAAAATAAATACTGATACACAGCCATATGTGTATCTGGATACTCTATCATAATGCCTTTTAAAAATGGCAAAGCATAACAATGCTCCGTCAATACAACTTTACTATTTTGAATATCAAATAATCTTATTACCATAATTTTATATTTTATAATGCGTCTATAGCAGCTTTTATTGTAGTATAACTATCATTAACGTAAATTGGTACAGTAGACCCCGTTATATATATTTGACGTACATCTATTAAACTACCATTTTGCTGATAAACCGGGCCAACAGCACTCAACATGAGAGGATTTATTGCAATAAAAGATTCTGATCCTTGTACAGTATATAATGTAGGAGGATTTGTTAATGGTGCTGTTTGTGCTAAATAAACTTGTGTTAATTGTATTGATGCCATTATTTTTTATTTTTTAACCACATTATAATTGAATTTACTTCATCTTTTAAATATGGAAGTTCATATATTTTTACTTCTTCTAATACAGGCTCTCCATTAACATGTTCATTAATAGGATATCCATTTGAGTCTTCTCCTACTTTTTTAAACTTTACATGCTGTATTGTAAGCTTTCCTATTTTAAGTTTAGGGTTATGCTTTTTAATAATATAAGCATAAATACTGAGTTGTAAGTTATAATGATTAAGATTACAGTCATCTAAATGATTAACTGGTATATACATTTTATTTGTAATCCCTTCCCAGTTAGTAAAGCCTTTTTCCTTTATTTCTTTATTTGTTTTGTAATCATTAATGTTTATTTGTCCATTAACAATTTCAACAACATCTGCCTGACCACATAGACCAGCTGATTTTAAATAAACTAAATGCTCAGGATATACACCATCTTCAAGTTTTTGTTTTGGTGCCAGTTTAATTCCATTATCATCAACAATAGGTTTTATAATAGGTACTTCTATACCATTTCTACCAATTGTTTTAAGATCTAGCATATCTGCTTCTCGTTGGTTATGATAAAAATTACCTAATTTTATTGCTCTATCTGTTTCACCATCCCATGCCGCAATAATTTCTTTAGGTGTCATACCATACCACTTAGACCTTTTATTTTTAGATGATCTTTTAGCTTGAGCATCTCTATCAAATTTAGGTTTAAACTTGGCAATAAAGGATGTTACACTTAACCATTTTATTTTTTCATCATTAGTACTTTCATACACATGACCTTCTTCTATAAATCTTAATGCCATAATTATGCTATTGTAGTATACCAATAACCATCTACTGAACCTATTATAACAGGTGTAGACTCATTATTGTATATATAGTTAATTAATATTTTCATTATTTTCTATTTGTTTGTTTATTAATTCTTCTTCATCTTCTGAGGCGTAAGCATCCCAGTAACCTTTAGGGCATTCTGAAGATAGTGATCTAACTTTAAAAGCTAAACTACAACCACAATCAGAACAACAAGGCTGTGTTCCAGGAGCTAAACAGTCATCACCTCTTGAATCAAATAAAGAACACTTAATGCATACTTGAAATCTATCAGTAGCTACAGCCTCAACATGTTCTTTTTTAAACACTTTATTCTTTATGCCTTCAGCAATTTTATCTGCATTTTTAAACGCATCTAGATATTTACTCCATTTATTTTTTATCATCTTTAAAGTCTTTTTTATCTTGGATGTCTTTTTCAATTTGAATCATTGCCGCTTCCATTTGATTAATATTATCTTTAATATCTTGACTTTGTGCAAACCCATTATAAGTTTGCTTTTGTATGTTACCTAACAAGCTTTTATTTTTTAATATAGCTTTATTTAGTTTATTCTTTCTAATAAAAAATGTGCCTAGCCCTTCTATATTAATTCTAGGATATGCTAAAGAAGATACACTCTTCCTAACTTTTGAATAGTAAAATGATATAAAATCATCAACTACAGAAGGATGTACACCAACCTCATTGGCAATACCACTTTTAAAGTCTTTATGCTTCTTTGGGTTCACGGCCTAATATTTTATAATCTAGTAAAACTAAACCTGATGACTGTATATTTGCATTTGGGTTTAATGAAATAGTTTTTTTATTATTGCCATTCTTAATAACTAAACCTTTCTTTTCTGCTTTGGTTATTGCATTTCTGGCTGATTGAGCGCTTTTAAAAATACCCTTACTAACTGCCTCAATGCAAAACTTAGTTAACTCTACACCTACATTTTTAGATAGTTCAGTTAAGAATTTTAAATCTGAATTGCTAATTGATATATTATTAAAAAAGCAATGTGTAACTATCTGATATTTAATTAAGGTATTAATATCAACCTGATGTTTTAAATCTACTTTATTTACTATAGCCATATTTATAAACTTAATATCATGTCAACAAGATCTGGGTTAGGATAACAATCTACTTTATCCTTTCTAACGTTGCCATGTGTTAATAATCCTTTTATATTTCCATAAAAAGCGCTTTGCTGAAAACCAAAAGCTTTTAATGGCCCATACTTTAAAATAAACTCTTTAAGCCCTAGTCTAATATCTATTTCATCTCTTTCCCCTACATATCTAATCCATTTTTCAGTCTCTTCAATTTGCTTATCAGAATACTTGTGCCAATGCAGCTTACCTTTAAACGGTTGCTTTAAAGTGCATATTTGAGACTCTATACATTTAGATCCAACATAAGTTCTAAAACTATTACCGTTTACATCTAAATATCCCATATTGCATATTTCTAAACCAACAGAGTGACGATTCATAAAACCTGAACCAGTTCTACCTAAATGCCATCCTTGACATCCATCTGGAAAAGCTTGAACCATAACACCATCAAACTCATTATTTCCATTTCTGTGATTTTGACCACCTAATACAAACTCTGTTGCTATACGACCACGTGAATCCCTAGCCCAATAGTCTATACAAGCATATGGATTAGCATTACCCGCTGTATGATGTAATACAACATAATCATTTTTAATTGGACCTTTGATATACTCGTCTTTTGGTAAATAGTGTCTATGTACTGTTTGATCATAGTTAGTACTAAAGTACTCCTCTGATATATCAGTATCTTGATCTATTGCTTCAGTATTATCATAGTTTGCATTAAACATCAATATCCAAACATCAGAAGTAACAATACCAGTTACTTCTATATTTTTAGATAGCTGAAATCTTTCTACAGCTCTTTCAGTAAGTGGTCCAAATACTCCATCGGCTTTAATACCCATTACAGTTTGAATAACCCTTACCTCAGAACCTGTACTTCCTAAACTAAGCTGTTTCATTTGACATTGCTTTAGCCATTGCTTCTTGAAATGCTTTTCCTTCTTGTGAATTAGGATCAGGAGCACCTTCACCTTTTTGAGAAGCATATTGTTGAGCCATAAACATTTGCGCTTGCATTCTTTCAGCTCTAGCCTTTTCAATAGCAGCTAGCAATGTTTCATAATCTGCTTGCACTTCTAAGTGTGGAATGTTGTCTTTATAAAAAGCTGTTATCTCTTCTCTTCTTTGAGAAAGCTCTTCCTTTGACATTTGAGGATCTTTGTCTTGAAGATCTGTGTTAATTTTAGAATCAGACATTATCTTTATTTTTATGTGATGAATAAAAACAAAAATAACAAAAATAGTTTAAATAAAAAAAGTTTACATGTTTATTTTAAAACTAAGTTACGTTCTATTATATTAATTAGATCTTTTGCTTCGGAATATTGCCATATTCTAATTGTAAAAGAAGAATCTTCTATATACCAGTTTCCAGTAGCTTCGGCTTCAGCATTATTTCCAGTAAGGAATGATAATCCATTAATGCTTTTTTCAAAATAATAAAAGTCTAGTTCTAACTCCTCTTCTGTAACCAATACCTTTTGAAATCCTAATTGTATTAAATTATCTTCTGTCATCTTACCATTTTACTTTATCTGCCCAATATGCAGCACTCATTTTACCTTTAGCAATATTCTTTCCGTGCCTTGCCTTAAAACTCTTACGTTTAGCTTTCATTCTAGCTGACTCACCTGATTTTGGTTTACCTGCTGTACTAGCCCCTTGTTCTCCAAAACGAATAGTTTTTATTTTATCTCCTTGTTTAGCTACAACTACATGAGACTTCTTGGGATGTCCTGGTGTACGTTTAGGTTTATTATATCCTGCTACTCCAGCTCTTGTTAGCCTTGAATCTTTTTTTGCTGCCATTATCTTTTCTTTCCTTTATGTAAACCATGTTTAGCATGCTGTTTACCTGCTTTAGTTGCTTTTCTTTTCTTTGCATTAGCTGCAGCTAGCTTTTTCTTTCCAGATTTAGTACTCTTAAGCTTAGATATAGTCTTAGAAGGTGCGTATACCTCTCCCGTTTCGGATGATTTCTTTCCGCTTGCTGTCCTCCATTTCTGTTTAGTCCATCTAGTAAGACTCTTTTGCTGCTTAGTTTTTGCCATTACTTCTTCTTCTTTGGCATTGCCTTTATAAGTTTATCTATCTTAGCAGCCTGTGCTTTATGCATAGCTGATGCCTTCTTTAATTGGCTTGATATTTCTTTTAATTTCTTTGCGTCCATCGCTTAATTATTTTTCTCAGTTTCTATAGCTTTTAATACTTGCTCTTTAGTTATAATCAACTTAAAGCTTAAATCAGCTTGCCAACGCTTAATAGGTTTACCGTCTTTGTATAATATAACCAACGGTACTGATTTTACTTTTTTCTTAAAACTAAGTGTTTGTTGCTCTAAATAAGCTACTTTATGAGTTATACTATGTATTTTATCAATCTTAGCTTTATTTGACCAATTCCACTCAGAATTTATTTCTAGTAAAACATACTCTTGAGAGTACATAGTGCAGCAAACAAACAACAGCATTAATAACGCTAATGTCTTTTTCATGATTTATTTTTTTATTATTTGATAAAGCTTTTCATCTATTTTGTCAAGCTTTTCACTATTCTGCTCTACTTTTTCTTGAGTATTCATTATTGTCTCCCTAACCAATTGATCTTTTAAATCATATTCAGTTCTACTAACTTCTGGTTCAGGCAGCTCTTTAGCTAACTGTATGTCTGCTTGTATAGCAAACCACATACCCACTGCGGTCACAACAAAACTTACTATAATTATTAATGTTTTTAAATCTAATGTAAGTTCAGTTTTCTCTGATATTTTATTGCTCATTACTTCTTTGTTTTATATCCGCCTCCGTTTGCTTTGTAACGTTTTGCGAGCATTTGCGCTTTACGTGCAGACCACTGACCAGGAGCCCCACCTTTGCCACCAGCCTTGATTGAATTAAATAATCT
>Ga0228666_1000160_pt1 | contig 45317 bp, 37 predicted proteins | sample 80DmetaG_FD_182702 | JGI IMG/M metagenome (GOLD analysis project Ga0228666, IMG submission 182702) | Seawater microbial communities from Monterey Bay, California, United States - 80D | ecosystem: Environmental > Aquatic > Marine > Coastal | place: USA: California | collected 2016-10-11 | reverse complement strand
ACCAGGTATAAGATAACGTCCTTCCACATCAAAAACATCAGTTTCATCACCAATACAATGAGACGCATTAGGCCCAATATATGCAAAACGTCCTTTTGCAACTGCAACCTGCCAACCATTTAATACTTCACGTGTTTGGACATTCACAAGATTGCAGTTTTGGAATACTCGGTCAGCTGCTTCTCGTCCCGCAGCAACCGCAATGAGATTGGGGGCAACATCTGCCCATGATGGGAAAATCTGGGTCATATTTATTTGTTTCATTTTTTTTGAGATATGGCAAGTTTTTGGATCTTTCATTCATGAATACATATGATATTCAAACCTAATATGATGATTACACTTTGCTTAATGAGTACTTGGCAATACGCTGACAAGCCGTATCAAAAGCATCATCCTCGACAGTTAAGGCAACTCGAACCCATTTATCCAACGAGGAACCAAACGATGATCCAGGCATAACTGCAACCCCAGCTTTTTCTAACAAATCAAATGCAAAAGTCTCACCTGACATACCTGTGCTTGAAACATCTATTAACACAAACATTCCAGCCTTAGGTTGATTGATATGCAAGCCAGCAATACCGTTCAAACATGTATAAATACGATGAGCTCTATCTGCATATTTCTTTCGCATCTCGGCTGCTACCTTTGATGGTTTCGATAGAGCTTTAGCAGTCATATCAGCTATAAAGGGTTGATTGCCAAACAACATTGTTTCAGCAAGTGGCAAAAGATGCTTTGTGAATTCCACTGAACCAACAGACCATCCACTGCGAAAACCAGGAGCAGCATGCGATTTTGATATGGACGATACCACCACAACTCTTTCTTCAGCTTTTGGAAAGCTCAGAGGTGAAATAAACTGAACACCATCAAATAACATCTCATCGTAAACCTCGTCAGAAAGAATCCATAAATCATGTTTTTCTGCTAGATCGATAATTTCTTGCATCCTTTGATGCGAAAGAACAGCACCAGTAGGATTATGTGGACTGTTTAATAAAATCACTCGAGTGCGAGGAGTTATTTTGGAGATAATATTATCTTCTGTTAGCTCAAAACCTTTTTCTTGCTCTAAAGGCACGGGCACCATAACTGCACCACTTGCAGAAATTAACCCAGCATATGTTGCATACATTGGGTCTCCTACTAAAACTTCATCACCAGCTTCTGTAAGAGCCATCAATGCTGCAAAAAGAGCAGTCTGCGTTCCAGGAAAACACACGAACTGATCTTCATTAATTGTTCGCCCTACAGTATTAGAGTAGCGCTGTGATAACGCGTTTAATAACTCTGGCTCACCACGACCATTTGAATATTTAGTTCTTCCCTTAGCCATTGCTTGTGCAGCCGACTCAATCAATTCAACTGAAGTCGCTACATCAGGCTCACCAATTGTCATATGAATTATATCATGCCCATCCTTAGCCATTTGTTTTGCATGCGAATATAACTCCCATTTCTCCCCACCGAGGTCCGCTAATCTTTGAGTTATTGAAGCATAACGCATGAAATATTCCTTGTTTTGTTATTTAGATAAATTTTAATTTTCTTGATTAAATTTTTACTTATATTTTTCAATTTGCTTAAGTGGCATAAACTTCAAGTTGGGAGAAAATGTAATCAAATGATTTTTTAATCTCAATGTATGGATCAACGAGAGCATGTATTTTAGGAGAAAAACATTCAAACGAAATTGGCCCACAATATCCTGCAGCAAGTAATGCGGTAATTTGTTCAATATTTCCAACCCGATCCTTTTCATCAACTAAAACACGGTGCTCATCTTCCATTTTTCCAAATGACAAACTAGGATCTGTGACACCAGAGATATGTATAATCCCAGTTTTTTTTGCATAAATTGGGCCTCCTCCTGCAAGGGTATGATGGAATGTATCATGAACGATCTGCAAATAATCATTGCCATCAATTAAATTAATCATATCTACAAGTTCAGTTTTAGAGCGCAGTGAAGATCGTTCAAATCCAAGCGGCTCAACTAAAGCTACAATATCAGCGTCTTCAAGAAGCGCTAATATGTAGTTTAGCGAAGCAACTAAATTGTCTTTACGTTCATATTTTTTTAGGAGCACTCCACTATTATCTGGAATGAGGTTAATCGTTTCAGCGCCCGAAGCTTTGGCTATCTCAATTAACGACTTCAATTCATTTTCACGTTGGTTTGTCCAATCATTAAATGGATAGATCTGACTTAGGCCTACGAGACGAAGTCCTTTATCTAGTGCAATACGCCCAGCATCAAGAGGATTAATATCATCGAACAAAGGAAGAAAGATATCGTTACGAACCTCCACACCCACACAACCGAGTTTTGCAGCAAGGTCAAGAAACTCCAAATATCCAAGATTTGGCACTGTCATATGATTCAAAGTCTTTTGAATATTTTCCTCCTTTAACCATAATATTGCTTAGCAATTAGAATAACTATCGCGTCAAAAATAAACTCAGTCAATCTAGCAATAGATCCTACAGAAAGTGATTATAGAATTGTAATTAGACAATCACTTAGTGTAATAACTTAGTCTTAAACAGACAAACAAACTTAAGAATAACATTTCTTAGTTTAGGATTAATAAATGGATAACATATACCTTCTTCCTGCAGCCTTATTTCCTGCAATACCTTTAATGATGATATCATTTGGCAACAGATATACTACACTTGCTACATTGATTAGAAAAATCCACGACGATCTAATGTTTAGAAAATTGACAAAGGAAGACAAAGAAACAAACAGGTATTTGAAACAGATTGATGTTTTAAGAAAGCGATTAACTCTTAATCGTGCTACATCAACTCTAGCTGCAATGGCATTTATTACTAATCTCATTGCAATATATTTTGCTTATATAGAAAATTTTACATCATTTGGAATTGTCTTCACAGCGGGTTTAGTAATGTTTGGTCTGGCATTAATTTTGTATATAATTGAATTACAACTAGCCACAAAGGCACTAGATACTCACCTACAAGATCTCGCAGATTTATAGTAATTTTTTAGTTACAATGTAATTATAAATCACCTGCAATAGCTCGAAAATTAACACCCCAAGCAAAACTTGAGGTGCTAAACTTATTTAATATCAATGATAATTTACAAATGTTAGCTTTTGACAAAGACCAACTTTGATCAGACAAATTACAATTATTTCATTATTATTTCAGGACCCATAACAGAGTTTGGTAAGATTGTAGATATCCATGGAACGTACGTAATCAGGATTAAGAACACAAACATTATAGCCAAGAATGGCAACGCGGCTCTGACCACTCCCATCATAGACATATTTGCCACGCCAGCTGTTACAAATAAATTCAATCCAACAGGAGGCGTAATCATCCCAATCTCCATATTTACCACCATAATTATACCTAGGTGAATTGGATCGATGCCTAACTCCATTGCTATTGGAAAAACTAATGGAGCTACAATTACTAATAGACCAGATGGTTCCATAAATTGACCACCAATCAGCAAGATAATATTTACAATAATTAAAAACATTATTGGGCCAAAGCCATATGAAATCATAACAGATGTAATTTTTTGAGGTAATTGTTCATCAGTTATCACATGCTTCAATAACAAGGCATTTGCTATAACAAACATCAAGGTAACAACAAGCTTTCCAGCGTTAAACAATGTATTTCGGGTATCTTCATGCCAAAATGCTGTTATCAACGCATGTGGGTTCCGAAACAAACTTTTGGGTGCTTCACCTTCTTCAGTAGCTAAAGGCCCCATATCTCGATAAATAAAACTCGAAACAATAAAAGCGTAAATAGATGCAACAGCGGCTGCTTCTGTTGGAGTAAATATTGCCCCAGTGAGGCCTGGAATGCCATAAATACCAATCATAATTATTACAATTAAAAGCAAACCCCATGCAGCATCATTAAAGCTTTCATATATTTCACGCCATCCTAACCAATTACCAGATGGCATATTTTTAACTCGAGCCATTACGTATATACCAACCATCAACATTGTTCCTGCTAATAAACCCGGGATCACACCTGCCAAAAACATTCGTCCAACCGACACTTCTACTGCTGCAGCATATACAACCATAACAATTGAAGGTGGTATCAGTATTCCCAAAGTACCTGCATTACAAATTACTCCTGCGGCAAATTCTTTGGTGTAACCAACCTGCCTCATAGCCGCGATAACAATTGTACCAATTGCAACCACTGTTGCTGGCGAGGAGCCCGATAATGCTGCAAAAATCATACAAGCTAATACGCCCGCGATTGCTAATCCACCACGCAAGTGACCCACAAGTGCAATTGAAAACCTAATAATTCTTTTTGCCACACCACCAGTTGACATAAAAGATGATGCTAAAATGAAAAATGGTATAGCAAGTAGTGTCGAATGACCTTCAAATGCTTCAAATATAGTTTGAGCAACTGATGCTAATGAACTATCTGAAAAAATTAATAGAAAAACAATTGATGAAAAGCCTAGCGAAACTGCGATTGGTACACCAATTAACATTAAACAAATAACCATTGCAAAAAGTAAGAAAAGTTCCATTATTTTTTCTCCTCTGCTGCCATAGCTTTGTTAGCTTCTTCAACATCTTCTTCAGCCTCATGGCTAACAATCATCATATCAATTTTACCTTTCCAAACTGATATCCCAGCTTGAATAAATCGAAAAAGCAACAATGCCATTGATAAAGGCATTACAAAATATGGAACGACTTTGGGCATTTTTTCATATTCCATTCCATCATTGAAAACGGCTTCAAGCCATCCCATGAAAAACGGTACAGGAATATCTTGTGTTTCATACCACCCGAGACCGCGGACTGTGAAATCAAATCCTGTTGGAAACCAACGACCTTCAGTCGGAGGCATGTTTGCGTATGGAGCCCAATAATCCCAAGACCCCTTAAGCATTAAGAATGCATAAAAAATGCAGACAAATGCTACCATCAGAGCCAATATTCTACGTCTTTTAGCGCCAAGCATATTAATGATAGCATCAACACCTAAGTGTGAAGTTTTCTTTACTGCATAAGTAGCACCCAATAAAACCAGCCATGCAAATAAAAATACTGTTAATTCTAATGCCCAAAAAATATTAGAGTTAAATACATACCGAGCAACAACATTAGCAAATGTTAATAAGGCCATAGCGCCTAATATTACAGCTATTAAGTTTTCCTCAATACGATCAACCCACGAACTTTCTTCTTTCATTATAGCCCCTGAATTCTCTGTATTTAATAAAAAAGGCGCGTTGATTTCTCAACGCGCCAATTATTTTAGTTTTCCATGTTGATTTTTTGAGCAGCAGCTATGTTTTCAGCGCCAACATCGCTCTCAAACTTCGCCCAAACAGGTTTCATAGCATCGATCCATAATTGACGTTGTTCTGGTGTCAGAGTACGCACTTCACCGCCAGCGTCTATAATTGCTTGTCTATTGGCTTGATTAACTGCGTAAGACTCAGCATTTCTGAGTTCAGTTACTTCATTAAATATCGTTAGAAACTGATCACGTATGTCCGCATCTAAACCATTCAACCAATCAATATTGGTAACAACTAAATAATCCAAAATACCATGATCTGTTTCTGTTGTACCATTCTGGACTTCAAAAAATTTCTTACCATAAATGTTTGACCAGGTATTTTCTTGGCCATCAACAACACCTTGCTGCAATCCTCCATAAACTTCAGAGAAAGCCATCTTTTGAGGACTCGCTCCCATTGCTTCCATTTGTGCTACAAGTACATCTGAAGACATTACTCGGAATTTTAATCCATTTGCGTCTGAAGGAGCATTTAAAGCAACATTTGCAGACATTTGTTTCATTCCATTATGCCAGTAACCTAGCCCCTGTAGGCCGCGATTCTGCATTGAGTCTAGCATTGCTTGACCTGTTTCAGATGCTTGGAATGCATCAACAGCGTTAATATTTTTAAACATGAATGGTAAATCAAAAATTCGAAACTGTTTAGTAAATTTTTCAAACTTAGATAAAGAAGGTGCTGCTAATTGAACATCCCCTTGTAGTAAAGCTTCTAAAACTTTATTATCATTGTATAATGTAGAATTTGGATAAACTTCCATACAAGCTTTACCATTCATCTCATCATTAATTCGCTGTTCTAAAAGAGTAGCAGCAATACCTTTTGGATGTTTGTCAGTATTCGTAACGTGACTAAACTTGATAACTACTTCACCGCTATCGCACGCAGCTGTTGCTATAGACGGAACAGCTACAACTGCCGCGACGCATGCAGCTTTTAAAAATATATTCATTATTTCCTCCCAATTGAAATGTAGTAACAATATAATACAGTAACAGAATTTGACTAGAGTAGTAGTCGTAAATACTGATCAGTTATTACGATTAAACATTCCTATCAAATCTGTGATAATAGAAGCAGTTTAATTTCGCCTGGGAGTTTGGAATGTTTAAAGGTTTTGTTGAAGAATATATTGAAGGGGATGGTGCAAATCTATTTATCCGCCGTGCTGGTCCTGAGAATGCTGAACCAATTGTTCTTCTTCATGGCTATCCTCAGACATCAGCAATGTGGCATGCTGTGGCACCAATTCTGTCAAGTTCTTATCAAGTTATTTGCCCAGATTTGCGAGGGTATGGCGCATCTGAAAAACCAAAATCTGACGCCAGGCATTATCCTTATTCTAAGCGAGCAATGGCAAAGGATATAATAGCCATGATGACACGTTTGGGGCATAATAGGTTTTTAGTTGGTGCTCATGATCGAGGAGCTAGGGTTGCACATCGACTTGGCCTTGATCATCCCGATAGTATCGAAGCCATGGTATTATTAGATATTGCACCAACGCGCGAAATGTACGCTGGCACTAGTGCAAATTTTGCACAAGTATATTGGCACTGGTTTTTCCTAACACAACCAAATCCATTGCCTGAAAAAATGATCTCTTCAGATCCAGAAGGGTTTTGGAAGTTAAAGTGTTTAAATCAAGCACACGGTCAAAATCCATTTTCACCCGAAGCATTAGCGGAGTATCTAGCTTCTTTTAAGGATCCAAACACAATACATTCGAGCTGTGAAGATTACCGTGCAGCAGCGAGCATTGATATAGAGCATGATGATGCGGACCAAGGTAAAAAACTTATGATGCCAATTTTGGCCCTTTGGGCGAAATTTGGTGTTATTGAAAGTTGTTTTAACGCACTTGATCTATGGCGACAACGTGCACATCAAGTCAAAGGTCAAGCACTTGATTCAACGCATTATATGGCTGAAGAAATACCACAAGAAATCACAACGCACATGTTAGAATTCTTTTCCCAGAATCCCATTCATAAGAAGGAAATTTCTCAATGACACGAACCCTGTATGACAAACTTGTGGATGCACATAAAATTTGTGATCTACCGGATGGCGATATGCTAATTTACGTCGATTTCCATATAATGAATGAATATACAAGTCCCCAGGCTTTCTCCGGATTAGAAAGCAAAGGATTAAAAGTATGGAGGCCAGAAGCACATCTTTCAGTTGTGGATCACGTAAACGCCACCCGTAGTGTTGAAGCACATGATGCGCAATCTAAGTTGCTCATAGATAATCTTGAAAAAAATTGTACAACTCACGAGATTGCATTTTATGGTCTAGGGGATCCTAGGCAAGGCATTGAGCATATTGTTGTTCCAGAGCAAGGGCTGGTTGTACCAGGTATGTTGATCGCTTGTGGAGATAGCCATACAACTACATACGGAGCATTTGGCGCGTTAGGTTTTGGCATTGGAACCTCCGAAGTAGAGCATGTTTTAGCAACCCAAACGCTTCGTTACAAACGCATGAAAACCATGCGTGTTAATATAGATGGAGGCACGACACTTGGAGTGACAGCCAAGGACATTATCATGAAGGTTGTTCAAGTGGTTGGCGCAGGTGGCGCTAATGGGTTTGCTGTGGAGTTTGCTGGTTCTGCCATTCGCAATCTTAATATGGCAGGTCGTATGACGATTTGTAATATGGCAGTTGAACTTGGTGCACGAGCAGCTTTGATCGGAGCAGATGAAACCACTGAAAAGGCTTTAAAAGGCCATTCACATAGTGGTAAATTTGAATTCAAAGGTGAAAACTGGGCGAGTGATCCTCGTGCTCAATTTGATGAAGAAATCATAATTTCAGGATCCGACATCGAACCTTTGATAACATGGGGAACCAGCCCCGATCAATCAATATCAATTTCTGCGAATGTACCCTCTGCACAGGACTATTTTTCTCCAAAAGCAAAAGATGCATTAGAGCGATCATTAATATATATGGGCTTAACCGAGGGGCAATCAGCTAAATCAATTAAAATCGACACGGCATTTATCGGCTCTTGTACAAACAGTCGTATCGAAGATCTCCGAGAAGCTGCTAAAATATTAAAAGGCCGACAAGTGGCCAAGGGGGTAGAGGCAATTGTAGTACCTGGTTCTGCGATGACACGTATTAAGGCAGAAGCAGAAGGACTTCGCAGCATTTTTGAAACTTCCGGTTTTGAATGGAGGCCAGAAGCAGGCTGCTCTATGTGTTTAGCTATGAACGACGACATTGCGATGGAGGGAGAGCGAGTTGCCTCATCAACCAACCGAAATTTTGAAGGAAGACAGGGCCGTGGTGCGCGCACACACCTGATGTCACCGGCAATGGTAGCCGCTGCTGCAATAACTGGCCATTTGGTTGACGTACGTGATTTTAAATGAAAGAAAAGAATATGAATAAATCTATAACAGGGATCGTCGCCCCATTGCCTTTGGCAAATGTTGATACGGATGTGATCATGCCAAAGCGCTTTCTGATTACTATCACCCGTGAAGGATTAGCAGATGGAACTTTTGCCGATTTACGATTTGACAACTCCGGACAACAACGTCCAGAATTTATTTTAAATAAAGCTCCTTGGAAACAAGCTACAATTTTAGTTGTCGGCGACAATTTTGGGTGTGGTTCAAGCAGAGAGCATGCAGTCTGGGGTATGCGCCAACTTGGTATTGAGGCATGTATAGGAACAGGTTTTGCTGGAATATTTTATGACAATGCAAGAAAAAACGGCCTCGCACTTCCTGTAGTTTCTAATGAGACAAGAGACAAACTATTAGAATTTGCAAAAAATAGTAGTGGTGAAAAAATATCTATTGAACTTGATAAAAAAACAATTACGGCAGGCGATATTTTGGTTCCATTTGTGATGGATGAAGCTACACAGGCATCATTAATTCGAGGACGAGATGACACATTAGACACATTGGAATATACATCTGCAATCCAAAACTTTGAAACTAAATTAGATGACAGAATGCGAGTAAATGTTATCAAATAAATCAACAAAGGATAACTAATTGGACATTAGACAACTTGAATGCTTTGTTGCCGTTGCTGAAGAACTTCACTTTAGGAGAGCTAGTGTTAGATTAGGACTAAGCCAACCTGCTCTATCTGAACGCATTTCTGCATTGGAACACGAACTTGGCGCACGGCTACTTTTCCGAACAACTCGGCAAGTTAGCCTCACACAAGCCGGTTCAGAGTTCCTCCAGGATGCCAAAAGAATTCTTACAGATATTGAAAAATCGATCTCAAATGTTGTCCATACTGCTGAGTCAGATTTACACAACGTTCGCGTTAGTGGCGTAGATGAAGCAATCTCGATATTATTACCTAAGGCTTTACTAAAATTTCGAAAAACTGATCCCAATGCCCATGTGCAAATACTTGAAATTTCGTCTTCAGGGCATCATTCTCAAGAGTTAATTTCTCATCGAACAGATGTTGCTTTCGTACGAACAGCCATAGAAGATGAATTCATAACCAGCAAGCTTTTGCATCGTCAGCCTATTGTTGTCGTTCTTGCCAATAGTAATCCACTTTCAAATTCTAAATCCCTTTCCACATCTGATATTTCAGATCAGCCAATCGTTGGATACCCAAAGCATGCACGACCAATACTTCACGAAGCTTTATGGAGTGGTTTCCGCCAAATTGGCGCACAACCAAACATTGTATGTGAAATTATCGACAAATCTACATTGCTTCAGTTTGTGGCCCAAGGTCTTGGAATTGCATTAGCGCCAGCTTGGGTGAAAAACATTGCGCCATCAGGTGTTTCTTTGGTCCCCTTTAAACCATGTGAAAATCTTATTGATCTATTCCTAGCTCATCGAAAGACAGGAAACTCAAAAACTGTTAAAAGATTTATCAAAACTGTAAAAATGACATCCAATTAATTAATAATTATTTAGCAATAATAATTTTTTAATAATTTAAAAAACTAAAATTGTCTTACTTGATACTATCTGTCAAAGATATGTTGTTGAACCAATCTATCAATGTTGCATACCATAAGGTTTTAATTATGACACATCTTTGGATCAGGGCAGAAGAACGCCCAAATGAAAAACGTGTAGGAGTATCGCCACAAGGTGTGAGATCATTGCTAAAAGCTGGTTTTAAAGTCACAATTGAACAAGATCCAACCCGTGTAATTGGAATTGACGCATATTCTGACGTACAAATTGCCAAAACTGGCAGCTGGAAAACAGCACCCTCTGATACGATAATTATTGGGCTTAAAGAATTAGCCGATGAAGCAACGCCACTACATCATCGTCATATTATGTTTGGCCATGCCTATAAGGATCAACCAGAGGGGCAAAAACTTTTAGCTAGATTCAAAGCAGGTGGAGGCGCACTCTATGACTTAGAGTACCTAACCGATAATACAGGCCGCAGAGTTGCTGCTTTTGGGTATTGGGCAGGATATGCTGGAGCCGCAGTCGCCATCAAAAGTTGGGCAGCAGCACAACAGGGTAATATCTGCGAACCGCTAAAAACCTTTGCATCATCTCAGTCTCTAATAGATCATGTAATTAAAGGTCTCAAAAAACCAAGACCTCGCATAATAATTATTGGAGCTAAAGGACGTGTTGGAAGTGGCGCAAAAGATTTTTGCAATGCTATTGATGCATCAGTGACAGGCTGGGACATTGATGAAACAGCCCATGGAGGACCATTTCCTGAAATACTTGAACATGACATTTTTCTTAACTGCATTTTGGCAAACGAGAAAACACCAATCTTTGTACCTAATGCTGTAAAAACAACCAAACGAAAACTCATGGTCATAGGAGATATCGCCTGCGACCCAGAAAGTTCTTATTCTCCAATAAAAGTATATGACCAGGCAACCAGCTGGCAAAAACCAGTCAAGCGCGTCTGGGATAACCAGATATTAGATGTCACAGCCATTGATAACCTCCCTTCCCTGTTACCACGAGAAAGCTCAGAAGATTATGCAGCTCAGCTATTACCCCACCTTATGTCGCTTAATGAGATTGGAACAGGTGTTTGGGAAAAGGCTTACGCAGTATTTAAAGACAACATAAAAAACTTAAAATAAAAAATTAGATTCTTAAAAATTACCTCTAATTTCACTCTTGCATTCTCTTAATAGAACTGCTCAAATTTATTCATGAAGAATAATAAACCTAACCTTAAATTAGCCTATGCTCTTGAAACTGTAGAAGATAACCTTGAACTTTATGCGAATTGGGCAAGTGATTATGAAAATGATTTTGCATCTAAAATGGATTATATTCTTCCTAATCAAGTAGCACAGATATTTTCAGACATGGGGGGCAAGGGACCTGTTTTAGACGTGGGGGCTGGTACTGGATTAGGAGGCCTGGCACTTGCAAAGCTAGGAATAGGGCCGATTGATGCAATGGATTTATCAGACGCTATGCTGAATATTGCTTCTAAGAAAAAAGTTTATCGCTATCTTTTTTCATCAGATATTACCCAACCGTTAACGACAGGTAACTCTTATAAAGGAATAATTTCCTCTGGTACCTTCACGCATGGCCATGTGGGGCCAAATGCAATTGATAACATACTAAAAGTTGCAATTGAGGGTGCATTTTTTGCTGTTTCGGTAAATAAAAAACATTGGATTGAAAAGGGTTTTTCTGAAAAGTTCGATGCAATCAAGGATAATATTGATGAACTTACATTACACGATGTTGACATATACGGCAAAAACTCAAAAGGAGAGCATAGTAACGATAAAGGTATAGTCGCTACTTTTTTAAAAATATAATTTTTTAAAAAATGACCCAAATAATTTACTAAAAAAAGCTTTTCTAAAGTAAATCAACAAGATGTCCGAATATAATAAGAATAAATTCTTGGTTATCATTTGAAATCACTAAATATAGTTTGGGAGCTTTGAAAACAACCAAAGCTCCCAAAAAACTTAACCGAACATGTCTGCAGTTATACCTGCATACCATCCTTCAGACTCTTCATAAGTAGCTTTTCGCAAATCTGCACTTTCATTAGTTGAAGAAATGAAACCGTCAACTTTTGCAATTTTCTCCTCTGTAGCTTTATATGTTGCACCAACTTTTATGCCATCATTTTCATGTATCAATGACCAACATGTATTCGAGAATTTTGCTGGAAATACTTTAGAACCAGTCAATGAGCCACGAACTGCATTTGCGCAAACCTTTGCCTGGCTATTAGCAGAAAAGCCAGATTTAGGCATATCCCCTTGGTGAGACGCATCTCCTAGTACATAAATATCTGAATTTGCTTTAGTTGACATATCCGAAGCATTTACAGGCGCAAAGTTACCATCAGTAACACCAGCTAATTCTGCTATGCGACCAGCTTTCATTGCGGGGATAACATTACAAACATCAACTTTAACCATTTCACCATCAATGCTAATAGTCATAGCATCTGGATCTACCGATACATTTCCACCGCCAAAGTCGCTACTAATCCATTCAATCATTCCATCATAATGCTTTGCCCAGCCTTCTTGGAACAATCCTTGTTTCGAAAATTTTGGCTTAGGATCAGCAACAATAATCTTTGCAGTTGGGTTATTAGCCTTCAATTGATGCGCAACCATCGAAATCCGCTCATATGGCCCTGGAGGGCAACGATATGGGTTTGGCGGCGCAACCATTGCAAAAGTTCCACCCTGAGGCATTGATGCTATTTGAGATTTGAGTAGTTCAGTCTGAGAACCCCCTTTATAAGCATGGGGCATAGCGTTTTGAGATGATAAATTCCAACCCTCAACAGCTCCATCAATAAAATCAATGCCTGGTGATAAGATTAATTTATCATATGGCACCGAACCACCACTAGCCAAAGTAACTGTCTTTGTGTCACTATCTACACCAACAGCCCAATCATGAACAACATTTACGCCTCCAGCAGCAATTTTACCATAAGAATGACCAAGATCATCTATAGATTTAACTCCACCCAAATATAAATTAGAGAAAAAGCATGTATAATACATTCGAGATGGTTCTATTAAAGTGACATCAATTTTACCTTTACTGTCCTTGGCTACATAACGAGCAGCGGTTGCACCACCAGCACCACCTCCAACAACCACAACTCTGGGCTTAGCATGACCATCTGCGAATACAGTTGGTGCTGCCAAAGTGGTTGCGGCTATTACGCTATTGCCCATAAAAATTCGTCTATTTATTTTCATATTTTCTTCTCCCTTAGTTTGGCCTCTTAATTGAGGTCTTTAAAATATGCAGCAAGTGCTGCAATTTCTTCATTAGTTAATCGTCCTGCCATCATTTGCATGACAGGATGTGCCCTTTGTTTTTTCTTGTAAGCATGCATCACAATCACAAAATCTTCTATCAGCCACCCATTAATACTAGGAATACCATCGTTTCCACCTGAACTCTGGTGGCAAGTCATACATTCACTAGATAGATATTCACCGTATTCTGGGTCGCCCTCGATTGATAGAATAGATGAGTCAATTCCAAAGTGATTTTCTCCCAAAAATTCCACCAATGTGTCATTTTGTGTTTTATTTTTTGAAAATTCAGACAAGTATGATAAGAGGTTCTTCCTATCTTCGTCATTTTTCAATCCACGAAAACTCATTCGAGTTTTAGGAACTAATCCTTTTGGGTTTTCAATAAATGTGTTTAAAGTTTCATTATTCCAAACCAAGCCCTCTTCACCAGCTTTAATCATTGCTTTTGAGTACTTTATTCCTGGTAATTCACCAGCAGTTCGTCCAAAAATATTGTTTAATTGAGGGCCCAATCGGTTTTTTGCACCTTCACCAATTTGATGACAAGATTGGCATTTTTTAAATAACTTAGCACCGCTAGTATTAGAAATAATACTTTCAGCATAAACACTCCCATGGATGAGTGTAATCGTTAATAACAAGGCCAATTTGTAATACAAACATACTCCTTTTCAAGATGATTCTATAGTAATGTTACCATGAAAATAACAAAATAGAATAACGAATTCAAATATCCGAATATATAAAAGATGGTTTATATTTTTTAACAATATCAGATTTTTGTTAGTTTTGAGAAAACAAAGCATTCAATACTGGGTTGATTACACCATTAATGAGGCATACAATTTTATATATATAATTCACCACGGAGTGTTTTATCCCAGCCGATGCCGATGCAATTATTGCCCTATTTATTGCAAAAGCTATGTTTCAATAAAATAGGATCCCATGTCTAATCGCTTTTTTTCCTCCAAAGATCGACCTGTCCATATGGGTCCTTACCCGACAGAACTTTTGGGGCGTATCGAACAAATTCCTGAACTTTCAGATATTCCTAAGGCTCCACAAATAAGTTATTGCAACGACACCCATCCAACCTCCATCATCAATGCCATGCGGGAGCATCAAGCAATGATGGATGCGATACGAGATGGACTCATCAACAAGACCATTGCTGAAACACCAACAGACTTAGTAGAACGAGCTAACCATCTTAAATCCTTCGGGTATTTCTCTGATGCAGCGCTTGTTGGTACGTGTCTTTTACATCAAGAAGCCTTATTGGCTTCACCCTATTCCAATCCGGATGTAAATCGTTTAGCCCATGACCTAAAAACACGGCAAACCAATAGCCTTGCTGCCGGTATTGACTTGATTATGGCTAACCTCAAGGAAGCAGTTGAAGCTTCACCTACAAACATTGATGATCATACTCATTGCCTCGTTTTTCTGTATGAAAATCCTCGCACACCAGAAGTAGATGAGGATGGCACTGCATGGATCCAAAACGCTGATGCGCATCGTGCAGGGCTTCTTGCAGCAGAAACAGCCGTTGTTATATCAAACTATTTACGTGTTTTAGGATACGACTCTCGCGGGCATACAGTTTCTAGTAGTGATGTCGATCTCAATAAACTCGCAATCGCTGCAGGTCTGGCAACGTTTGAGCATGGCGAACTAGAGCATCCCTATATTGGTAAACGCTTTGGCCTTTCTGCGGTAACGACTACTTTCGCGTTTGCGCCAGATAAACCACTCGCGCCATTAATTTTACAACCAAAATCTGCCTTTGGGAAAGGGTGGAAATATGGCAGTAGATCTATCAAAAATGCTTCGAATGCCATACCCTATTCTAAACGTCGCTTCGTGGATGGTGCACATCCATTTGAAAAGCTCAAACGTATGGACATACCAACTACCTATATTGACGAGAACAATATTCCCCGAGTTCCAAAACGCACAGACATGTTCACACGTGCCAAGTTTGGAGATTTAGGCAAAAAAGTACAGGATGCATCTAAAAACGGTCATTATGTCAGCAAATCTGCACCCTCCTCGGCTCAGAGAAAGCCACTGGGAGCATTTGTCCTTTTGCAGGATGGCGAAGTATCTACAGAACGTGTTATATTCGCGCCAGAAGAAGCATCAAAGTTAATCAAAGCCACTTGTTACTGGCTCGGTATTGACGCAGTAGGCATTTCCCGCTGCCCGAATTGGTGCTGGTATAGCCATGACGCAAATGGAGATGTTATTGATCCACCCCACGACCAGTCAATCAACATGGTGGTTGATCAAGGCTATGAGACCATGGAGGGTTCCTCTGGCGATGATTGGATTGCAGTGGCACAATCTATGCGCGCCTATCTACGTTTCTCACTTCTAGGCGGTATAATAGCCAAGCAGATACGCAACATGGGCTACAGTGCCAAGGCACATACGGTGATGGATGGTGATGTATTACAACCACCGCTCTTGCTTCTATCAGGTCTGGGTGAGGTAAGCCGAATTGGTGAGGTAATCCTCAACCCATTTCTTGGCCCACGTTTAAAATCGGGCACGATAACTACTGACCTGCCACTAGCACATGACAAGCCAATCAACTTCGGCCTACAAGAATTCTGCAACTCCTGTAACAAATGCGCTCGCGAATGCCCCGCTGGTGCGATCACTGCTGGGCCGAAAACTATGTTCAACGGCTATGAAATTTGGAAATCTGACAGCCAAAAATGTACCTCATACCGCTTGACCAATCTTGGAGGGGCAATGTGTGGCCGCTGCATGAAGACCTGCCCCTGGAACCTTGAAGGGATTTTTAAAGAGAAACCTTTTCGCTGGGCAGCAATGAATATTCCTAAACTCGCACCAACATTGGCCAAGCTTGATGACATTGTTGATAATGGCACGCTGAACCCCGTTAAAAAATGGTGGTGGGATCTTGAAATTGAGGAAGATGGTGGCTATCGCCCCACAAAAAATTCAGTAAACTTGCGCAGTCTTTCAAAAGACTTAGATCTCAAATTCAAGGATCAGACCATGGCTGTCTATCCTGCAACATTGGCACCACCGCCCTATCTTTACCCTTACACGATGGATCGTGAAAAAGGTATCAAGGCTTATCAAGCAATGGTTTCTGCTGAAGAGCACAAAAAGCGTGTTGCGGCTGGAGATAAGACCATACTTCACCGCTACGAGAATGATGAGAAAAGTCCAGTAATTTCTGCGATTGTAACCGTTGCAGAGGAAACAGCGAAGGGAATTATAAAATATGAATTTCAGGCAGCCTCTGGAGATTCATTGCCAGAATGGCAAGCTGGGGCACATCTTGACATAGTCGTCGCGCCTGAATTCCTAAGACAATACTCTATGTCGGGAGATCCAGCAGATCGTTCTAAGTACCAGATTGTCGTTTTACGTGAAGATGAAGGACGTGGTGGGTCGAAGCTAATGCAAAAAATATTTACCAAAGGACGGCACGTCTTCTTTTCAAAACCAATCAACCACTTCCCGCTCAACCACAATGCAACTAAAACTCTTCTCATGGGTGGCGGCATCGGCATTACCCCAATGATTGCGATGGCACATGAGCTTCACGCACGTAAAGCGGCCTTCGAATTGCACTATTCTGGTCGTGCAAGGGAGGAAATGGGACTATTGGGAGATATTGACAGCTTTCCTTGGTCTGATCATGTAACACTTCATATTTCCAGCGAAGGTACGAGAGCCAATTTTACTAATATTATGGCGGAATACCAGATTGGGTGGCATGTTTATGCATGTGGGTCGGAGGTCTATATGTCTGCCGTTATGGACGATGCAGAGCGTGCGGGGTTCCCCGAAGACGCTAAGCATCTTGAATACTTCTCCGTACCAGAAACACCAGATTATGAGAACTCTGCATTTACAATAAAACTTATGAAATCAGAAATAGAATTGCCTGTACCTGCAGACAAAAATGCCGCAGAAGTCCTTATAGATAATGGTATCGCAGTGAATCTAAAATGCAGTGACGGGCTTTGTGGTGTTTGTCAGTGTGGATTAATTTCGGGTGAAGTGGAACATCGCGATTTTGTGCTTTCAAAAGCACAGCAGAAAAATACAATCATCCTATGCCAATCTCGTGCAGCAAAATCTGAAGGACTTTTGGAGCTTGACCTCTAATCACTTTTGATCAAATCAAACAATATAAAAATTTGTCAAAATCATTATGTGTACTAATTCTAATTCATTATTTTATTATTAGGAGTTTAGAATGTCTAAATGTGGATGTGGGCGAAGCCCAAATGGTAATTGTGTAGGATGGCATAAGTTAACAGAAGAGCAGTATTTGGAAAAAAAAGCTGCTTACGATGAAAAACAATCTGCTAAATGAATTTTTTTAAATGAGGCTGTTAAAATAAAATATTTTTAGCCTCATATACAACCAAAATCTAATATAAGTATTTCTCATTTATAATCATAGCTTTGCATCAATAATTACACTAATACCTTGCCCGCCTCCAATGCACATTGTCGCCATACCATAACGCCCGTTAATACGATGTAATTCATGAACCAGCTTAGTCATTATTATTGCACCAGTAGCTCCAACTGGATGACCAAGTGCAATGGCACCACCATTAGGGTTTACTTGTGCTGTATTAAGATTTAACTGACGTGAAACGGCGCAAGCTTGGGCAGCAAAGGCTTCATTGCTCTCGACTATATCAAGATCACTAACGCTTAATCCTGCTCGCTCCAATGCCATATTACTGGCAGGCACTGGTCCCATCCCCATAATACGTGATGGAACCCCACCAAACCCATATGCAACAATGCGCGCTAATGGATTAACTTTGTTTACCTCTATCACAGAAGCATTGGCTAGCACGAGAGAAGCTGTGCCATCATTGATCCCGGACGAATTACCTGCAGTAACTAACCCATCTTTGGCAAATGCAGCCCGCAAACCTGCAAGACTTTCAATGGTAGTTTCAGCACGGATAAATTCATCACGATTAAATGTCACTATCTTACGTCTCGTGGTCAATTCTAGAGGAGTAATCTGGCTTTTAAAATATCCTGCATCAATGGCATGGGCTGCCCGGGCCTGCGATTGTGCTGAGAATTGATCCATATCCTCACGACTAATGCCATAATCAGCAGCAACATTTTCAGCAGTTATCCCCATATGTCCAACCCCAAACGGATCATGCAGAGCACCTGTCATCATATCTATAACAGCAGCGTCACCCATACGAGCGCCCCAACGTTGGGCAGGTATAATATACGGCCCACGGCTCATCACTTCAACGCCACCTGCCAGTGTCGCGTCGCAATCACCAAGCTTAATGAGTTGAATTGCGCTAACAATTGCCTGAAGGCCACTACCACATAACCGATTAACCTGGAAGGCTGTTGATGTATCAGACAAACCAGCTCCAATAGAAATACAGCGCGGAGAATACATATCGCGCGGTTCGGTGTGTATCACATGACCATAAATGGCATGTTGGATTAAATCTGCCGGCAGACCAGATTTTTCAATTGCATCTTTTGCAACTGGAATGGCTAAATCAACTGGAGAAGTGTCTTTCAAACTACCACCATAGTTTCCAATGGCTGACCTTTGCGCCGCTAAAATGAAAATTTCAGTCATTGTGCCTCCCAGGTCTAGTCTTTTTGATTTATTGTTCTTTAGACCAGTTTAGTGGCCCACCTCGAAATCCAGGAAAGCCAATGCCAAAAATCATTCCAGCATCTGCGCTATCAGCTGTGTCTACAACATTTTCGTCCACTGCTTTACGGCATTCCTCAATCATAGGGGCTAACATGTTTTTTGCGATTGCGGCCATTACTCTTGGATCTTTTGATTGGTGCGCCCGAATAGCCCGATTTCCATCCCATTCATAAAAACCGCTTCCAGATTTACGCCCAATTGTTCCAGTCCTACATTTCTCATCAAGCAGTGCTTTTGTGGCGGGTGGCATGCCAAGCACAATGCCAACATCAAGACAAACATCCAGTCCAATTTGATCAGCAAGTTCGATTGGCCCCATTGGCATGCCGAAATCTACAAGTGCTTCATCAATATGGTCTGCTTTTTCGCCACCAGCTACTGCCTCAATCGCTTTAAAAATGTATGGAAGTAAGGCGCGGTTTACCAAAAAACCCGGCGCCGATTTACAGCGAACCGGCATTTTACCAATCTGTCCAGCAAACTGCATGCCGCGGCTAACAATTTCGGGATCTGAATATTTTGACCAGATTACTTCAACAAGCGGCAATACAGGAACAGGGTTAAAGAAATGCAATCCAATTAAGCGTTCTGGTCCGTTTAATGCGGTTGCTATATCCTCCAAAGGAATAGCCGAAGTGTTTGTTGCTAAAATTGCACTTGCTTTACTAACAGCCTCCAGATTTTTAAAAACTGCTTGTTTAACTTCTAGCTTTTCCGCAACTGCTTCAATGATTAGATCAGCATCAGTTGCACCATTACCATCAAGATCGGTTCGAAGTCGTGCTAATGCTAAAGCAACTTTCTCATCACTTTTCAGGCGCCGCTCAAACAACTTCTTGGCACGCGCGATTGCGCCCACAATAGCTGCATCATTCATATCTGTTAATGTAACATCAAGTCCAGCCATTGCCCCGATGGCTGCAATATCACCTCCCATTACGCCCGCTCCAACAACATGCATTCGTTTGATGCCACTCTCACCGCGTGCCGATTTTCGAACTGCATCAGTGAGATAAAAAACACGCCGTAAATTTTTTGAAGCACTACTAACCATAAGATTAGGAAAAACGTCTATTTCACTTGCCGACATGGCACTTTTATCATGACCAAAATTTTCAACATGCTCTATTATCGCTGCTGGAGCAGGTGTATGATCGGAGCGTAAACGCTTAAGATACTTATCCTTAGCAGCCGCAATTGCTGTTGCATCTGCTGCGGTTTCAAGCTCGGTAAAGATCGGCTTTTCGCCATTGCATCCAATTATCCATTCGCGCATTGATTTTTCTAAGTCATCGGGCTTATCAACCAGTTCATCAGCAAGCCCTGTTTTGATTGCATCAATACTGCCAATTGGGCGCCCACTGACCATCATGTCCAGCACAGCTTTTGTACCAATCCGGCCATAGGCCCGTCCACTGCCTCCATAGCCCGGCATTATACCAAGATTAACCTCAGGAAAGCCGAGCTTTGTTTTTGAAGAGGATGTAATAAACAATCGGTCAAATGTTAAAGCAATTTCCAGTCCACCACCAACGGCAATCCCATCAACGCCAACACAACTTGGCACCGGAAGCGCCTCAATGCGGTTGAACAACCCATGCACATACAACATGTGATTGGCAACTTCACTAGCAGTTTTTAACGTCTCAAATTCATGGATATCCGCACCATAAACAAAACCACCTTTCTTGCCTGATAGCAAGGCAACACCACGAAGGTCTTTTTTATTCTCAAGTCGATCAAGAAGACACTCTAGTTCTGTCATTACAGCATTGTTCAGAACATTTACAGATTTACCAACTGTCTGAAGATATAGCCATGCTATGCCATCCTCATCAATATTCGCTAACCAATGCATGAGATCTTTCCCAGTTTTTAGGCTTTGCATAATATCGTTCACTCCTTTAGATATAATTGTCAGATTTTTTAAAAATAATAAGGCAACTAAAAGAACTTTAAGTTCTTCAAATATTATCCTTAATTGGATCAAATTCTATTATTTCACAGTTTTTGGGCTTAATTCCAGTTAATGCTTGAATGAAGTTTCCATGAGAAACAATTGCTGTGGAATGGATTTTTTTGCGATTGAGAAAATCAGCAAACCTGTTTGCTCTGTCCTGCAAAATCTCTTCAGGCTCTACTGAAATCCCACGGTGATCCTTTTCTCCCTCATGCCACCAGCAATCATCTAGATGATCAAAGTCAAGATGGGGGTAATTTTTAGCCAGTTTGTTAGGCGGACTTCCTACATCGCAACTATTACAAAGTTGCTCTCTCACTTCAGAATTAATCTGGAATGGCAGCCTATTTCCAAAAATCAATTGGGCTGTTTGTAATGTTCTAGTGAACGGTGAAACAATTACATTTGTTATATTTAGTTGTTTGACTTCGTCTCGAGCATTTATAGCCTGAGATTCTCCAATCGCAGTGATAGGTGCATCGAATATCATTGGATCAGGTTTGTTAGGGTCGTGAACAGCATTGAAGGCTGATTGTGCATGTCGAATGAGATAAATTGTCACTTTGGAAATTTCCAGATTCTAATAAAAGTTGTAGTTCCCTCTAAGCAATTGGTAAATCGTTACCATTCACTCTGGAGAGTGTTATTATGAATGTTATTGCAGGACAATCAAGATTACAACTGATGGCATTGTTAAACATACAAGGCTAAGTATTGAAAAATGTTATTCATTGCTCATAACAAACAAAGCCATTGAACCCAATCTGGAAAATAATAACATCTATCATAATTATATTACTATTTTTAATAGTTTGGGTAAAACACAATTAATGGGATGGTTTTTTAATGCGTATTATTATTCTAATATTACTAATAAATTTTGCTTCAATTGCTTATGCAAATAATTTTGTTCTTGGAAGCGCAGGTAACAGATTAGAAGGTAAAGTTATTTCAGAATTCTACAAACCTTGGGCGATGTCATTTATCAACAAAGAAAACCTATTAATCACGACAAAAGCTGGAAAACTTTGGCTTGTAGATAGAAGTGGCGAGCAGTCTTTAGTGTCTGGAGTCCCAAAAGTTTTTGCAGGTGGCCAAGGAGGATTAGGTGATGTCGTACTTCATCCAGATTATAAAAAAAATAAGCTGGTTTATATTTCTTACATCAATTCAGACAATGCTGGAAAAACAAGATATGCAACCGTAATACGAGGCACACTTGATAGGACAGATAAACCTCAACTGAAAAATATTGAAACTATATGGAAGCAAACGCCAGCTCGATCAGGGAAAGGGCATTTTTCCCACAGAATAGTATTTGGCCTCGATGGAACAGACCATGCAAGAAAGATTTTCATTACATCAGGCGACCGGCAAGAGCAAACCCCTGCACAACAATGGGACGTCGCACTAGGTAAAATCATTCGTCTTAATGAGGATGGAACCATACCTACAGACAATCCATTTCAGGACAAAGGTGACCTCGCAAAGACTTTTTGGACAATCGGACACAGAAATGTCCTTGGAATAGCATTCAATAAGAATGGTCAACTGTGGGCACACGAAATGGGTCCAAGGCATGGAGATGAACTTAATTTAATAGTTGCCGGTGAAAATTATGGTTGGCCAATAGTATCAGAGGGCAATCATTATAGTGGGTTAAAAATCCCAACTCATGATACAAGAACAGAATTCATTGCGCCAAAACTTCACTGGGTACCTACGGTAGCTCCATCAGGACTAATCTTTTATGAAGGAGGTGAATTTTCTGAATGGAATGGAGATGCATTTTTAGGAGGATTAAAAAGTAAAGCACTCGTAAGAATAGGCTTCAATAATGGAGAACCATTTGAGGCTGAACGCTTTAGCTGGTCTAAAAGGGTAAGAGAAGTCGAAATAGATGATGATGGTGCCATTTGGGTATTAGAGGATGGTTCATCCGGTAGGTTAATAAAATTCACAAAACCAACTAAATAGCTTGAAAAGTCTAATGTAAGTGACTGTGATGATTGTCCAAGTAGATTTCATATTAGAAAAATAATTTTATATACATTGATACATGACATAAAATACTATTTCAGGCACTTTCATGTGAGGTAAATAGTACATTTAATTATTATCAAAGATATATGTTCCTATTTTAACTTGAACTTAGAAAAAAACTAACTTGATCATAGATAATTTTTACTTTTTCAAAAAAACATTCTCTGCAATCTAGTATAAAAATACTGGAGAACAAAATGGTCGAACGCATAAGCACGCTTGTAGTGGGAGCTGGGCAAGCTGGAATTGCCGCTAGTGCTAATTTATCGCGCTATGCAATTGATCATTTAGTTCTAGAGCGTGATAGGATTGCAGAAAGCTGGCGGTCGCGTCGATGGGACTCACTTGTTGCTAATGGGCCAGCATGGCATGATTGTTTTCCAGGCATGAAATTCCCACAAACTGGGCCTGAAGGTTTTCCTCCAAAAGATGAGGTAGCCGATGCATTGAATAATTTTGCTGCAAATCACAAAGCTCCTATACGCACAGGTGTTGAGGTTCATACTGCTGATCGTATTGATGGGCAATCAGGGTTTTTAGTTAAAACCTCAAAAGGCACAATTGAAGCTCAGAACATAATTTGTGCTACAGGAGCATTTCAACGGCCAATCTTACCAAAGATCATCCCAGAATCACCTAATATAATGCAGTTACATTCTGCAAATTATAAAAACCCAGATCAAATTAATGAAGGTGCTGTACTAGTTATTGGTGCGGGGTCATCCGGTGGGCAAATCGCAGATGAACTTCAACGTGCCGGACGTAAGGTATTTTTATGTGTAGGGCCACATGATCGTCCACCACGATCTTATAGAGACAGAGACTATTGTTGGTGGCTTGGTGTATTGGGATTATGGGATTTATCAGCAAAGACGCCTGGAACAGAGCATGTGACAATTTCAGTTAGTGGTGCTCAAGGTGGAAAAACAGTTGATTTTCGCAAATTCGCCCATGATGGGATGGTGTTACTTGGACGTGCTTCTGGTTACAAAAACGGCAAACTAATTATATGTAACGATCTGAAAAAAAATATTACCGAAGGTGACGCAAATTATTTGGATTTGCTAACCAAAGCTGACACTTACATTGAAAAATTCGGTATAAATCTACCAGAAGAACCAAAAGCGCATATTCTCTTAAAGGACCCTGAATGTCTCACAACTCCAATTCTTGAATTAAATATGGAGAAAGAAGGCATCCGTAGCGTCATATGGGCTACTGGCTATGAACAAGATTTTAGTTGGGTAAATCTTCCTAATGCCTTTGACACGAACGGAGCACCTTTTCATCAACGTGGAGTGTCACCAGAACCTGGGTTGTATTTTTTAGGTCTTCCTTGGCAGTCAAGACGCGGATCTACATTCATTTGGGGCGTTTGGCATGATGCTGCACATATTGCTGACCAATTAGAAATTCAACGTAACTATCAAGATTACCGTCCAGTAAATTTGTGACAAAGGAGTAATGAAATGAATATTGAGCATCCAGCAAAAGTTCCAATTGATGCTTTACGCGCAAATGTATCTGTATCATTTGAGGAATCTCGAGCTATGCCACCTCAAGTCTATACCTCAAAAGAATTCAACGAAACAGAGCTTGAGCAGATCTTTAAGAAAGATTGGTTTTGCGTTGGCAGAGCAAGCGCTCTTGCAAAGCCTGGTGATTATGTGACTTGTGAGCTTGCTGAACAGCCTGTTATTGTCCTTCGCGATCAAAATAATACTCTTCGTGCAATGTCGAATGTATGCCGACATCGTATGTCTACATTACTCAATGGTAGTGGATCTGCTAAAGTTATAGTTTGTCCATACCATGCCTGGACATATAATCTAGATGGAAGCTTACGCGGTGCACCCGCAATGAACGCAAATAAGGCTTTTTGCAAAAATCAATATAAATTACCAACTATTGCTTGCGAAGAATGGCTTGGCTGGGTTTTTATAAACCTCAATCCAGATGCAAAACCAGTTTCGCAAGAACTTACTGAGGTACAAGAGTTAATCAAGGGTTACGATATGGCTAACTATACTCAGACATTTTTTGAAGAACATTTATGGGACACCAACTGGAAAATCTTAGCCGAAAACTTTATGGAGAGCTATCATTTACCAGTTTGCCATGCAGGAACTATAGGCGGATTATCAAAGCTTGATGAGATGATTTGTCCACCTGGTCGTAAGGCATTTAATTATCATACAATCTTAAAGGACAAGTCTTTAAGTATTGCAATGGCACACCCCGACAATGACCGTCTTAAAGGTGAAGAACGGCGGACAACATATCTTCTTGCAATATACCCCAGTTTATTAATTACACTTACACCAGGGTACTTTTGGTATCTTAGTCTCCACCCAAAGGGACCCTCCAAGGTTCACATACGTTTTGGAGGTGGAATGTCTAATGATTACATCGATGATAAAGAAGCCCAAAAAAATTTGAGTGACTTAAAATCGTTGCTAGATCGAGTAAATATTGAAGACAAAGGATGCACCGAGAAAGTTTATCGTGGACTTTCATCAGACGGTGCGACACCAGGTCATTTATCACATCTTGAACGCCCAAATTATGATTTTGCTCAATATTTAATGAGCCGGATCGATTCCACATTTAAACCAAGTTTTATTGGGGAGGATTAGCGATGTCTTCATTTTCCAACATTCTTCGTGATATTGCATCGCTACCAGCTGATAGTCCGATGAGTTTACCGGGATCACTATACACTAGTGAAGAGTATTTTCACAATGAAGTAGAAATTGTTTTACGTAACGGTTGGCATTGTCTTGGTCGTGTAGATGAGATCCCTAATTCAGGGGACTTTTTTACAGCTCAGCTTTTAAATGAGCCTTTGCTTGTTGTACGTCAAAGCGATGGCAAAATAATAGTGCTAGCTAATGTTTGCCGTCATCGAGGGATGCCATTGGCCGAGGGTACAGGCAATACAAAGCGTTTTATCTGTTCTTATCATGCTTGGTCATATGATTTAGATGGAATACTTTTACGTGCACCTAGGATGAAAAATGCTGGTTTTGAACCTAAAAACTGTGGGCTCTACAAGCATAATAGTCACATATGGAATGGCTTCATTTATGTAAATCTTACCTCAGGGAACTCACCTTTTAAGCACCCTGCCCTTAATGATTTATTAACAAATTATGAAAGTGAAAAATTTAAACTTGCACATGTCGCAGAGGAGGTATGGAATACAAACTGGAAATGCCTGGTTGAGAACTTTATGGAAGGATATCACCTATCTGTTGTGCATCCTGAAACACTTCATTCCTATACGCCAACGGGTCTAGCTCGCAAACTTGTTAATGGGCCTGGATTTACTTCCTATGCAGCAAATTATCCAAAAAATATTCCACAGCGTGGACTTGGAGCGCCTAATCTTACAGAAGATGAGCGGCTACGTTCGACATTGTTCTCGATTTTCCCAACACAGGTTGCAAGCCAAGCAGCTAGTCTTCTTGTTTCATTAAGCATATTTCCTTTAAATGCGGGGCAAATCAAAGTTAAATGGACGCTTTCAACCTATGGTAACGACCTTGACGAAAAGACTATTGCTAATAGAATTGCTCTTTGGGAAAAAGTAAATCAGGAGGATCGTGAAAAGCTTGAAAGGATGCAAAGTGCACTCAGCTCCTATCATGCAGGTTCTGGTCCTTTAGCAGAGGAAGATTACGAAGGAACAATTCGTGATTTTCAACTTTGGCTTGCCGCACATTATCAAACATAGGAATAGAAGATGACACATAAGCGTATTCGTAAATTCAACACAGCTAAGACTTACCCAGAACAAAATTTGGATAATGACCTATGTCAGGCAGTCGTGACCAACGCTTCAGATAAAATCGTCTGGCTAAGAGGTCAATGCCCTCAAAATTTAGATGATGCTATAAATATAAAAAGTCATGACCCTATAGATCAAACTCATAAAGTTATGCAAAACATTAAACAACTTATTGAGGAATCCGGGGGTGAAATGGGTCATCTCGTTAAAATTGTTGTTTATATTACAGATGTACGTCATCGAGAGGCAGTCTACCGCACAATTGGAGAATACACTAAAGGTGTTTATCCAGTTTCAACTGGCCTTGTTGTTCAAGCCCTTGCACGACCTGAATGGCTTGTTGAAATTGACGGCACAGCGGTCATACCAGCATGACATTTTCACTTGTTGCTCGATGTGCTAAAACTGGTATGTTTGGCATTGCTATTTCATCTTCTTCACCTGCGGTTGCAGCTCGATGTTCTTTTGCACGTGCCAAAGTGGGCGCCGTTGCTTCGCAAAATATTACAGATCCAACACTCGGACCTCTTACACTTGATTTAATGGAGAAGGGGTTGTCAGCTGAACAGGCAATAAAAAATATACAATCAATTGGAAAATTTATTGAATATAGACAAGTTCTAGCAATCGACACAACAGGTTTGACATCAATTCATTCTGGACCAAACTCACTTGGCATTTGGACACAAGCTGAAGGAAAGGACGTAGCTGCAGGTGGAAACCTCCTGTCTAACGATAGTATACCACAATCAATTGTTAATGCCTTCATATCATCTGAGGGACACATCGGAGATAGATTAATTGCAGCAATGCGATCAGGATTAAAAGCAGGAGGAGAAGCAGGGCCAGTTCATTCTGCTGGCATGAAAATTGTCGATAAAATGTCTTGGCCTATTGCTGATTTACGTTGTGACTGGACTACAAATTGCCCTATCGAAGAAGTAGCAACCGCATGGGATGTTTACAAACCACAACTTGATGCCTACGTTCAAAGGGCAATCGATCCTCGTGAAGCCCCCTCTTATGGTGTTCCTGGGGACGATTGACAGGCATTTCCTTCTACGTCAACATATCTAAATGCAACTAAGATTTACTTTACGTCAGCTTGAATATTTTACTGTGACCGCTCATACAGGAAGCATCGCGGCAACAAGTCGTATTTTAAACGTATCCTCGCCCTCTATTTCAACAGCACTTTCTCAGCTTGAAAAAGATTTAGGCGCAGTTCTTTTTGTTCGAAGGCGCCCACAAGGATTATCTTTGACTGAAGCTGGTCGCACCCTTTCAGCTCAAGCTGAACTTATTCTAAATAATGCGACCGAACTTACGCGTATGGCAGGCATGGTTTCCCATTCTATTCAAGGCCATTTGCACCTTGGGTGTTTAGTTTCTTTTGCACAAATTGTTGTCCCAAAATTACGACGCAGCTTTGAGGCAGCTCATCCTGCAGTAAAATTGAGTCAAAGCGAGTTAACACAATCAGAGATTTTCACAGCTTTACGGCAAGGTGATATCGATCTAGCTATAAGTTATGCAATAGATTTACCTAACGATCTAGAGTTTCAAGCAATAAAATCTTTACCACCATTTGTTATGCTTGCGCCTGATCATCCGCTTGCAAAGAATAAAATATTAAAGGTTGAACAACTTACTGATCATGCAATGGTTCTTCTTGATTTACCCCTTAGCTCTGATTATTTTCTATCATTTTTTAATCGTACTGGGCCAAGGCCAATAATAGCAGAACGTACGAAAGATCTTGCGGTAGCAAGAAGTCTTGTAGCAAACGGATTTGGATTTTCCGTAATTAATTATAGGCCAATAGGTACGCATGCACCTGATGGAAAACCATTAATATTTGTTCCGCTAGAAAGTGAAGTTCCACCTTTACCAGTAGGTTTACTCTCACTCAAAGGGTTAGCATCTCGTAGTATTTATTCAGCATTTTTAGATCTCTGTCGTGAGGAAATGAAATGATGAAAACGCTGGAAATTCTCGATACTTTGATTTCGTTTGAAACGACCAGTAACAAAAGTAATCTAAGGCTAATAAAATTTGTTGAAGAGTTTCTTAGTCAATTTGGGTTTCGCGTAAACCGATTGAGTTCTCCCTGCGGTACAAAGGCTGGTATTTACGCTGAAATTGGACCTGAAATTGACGGTGGTATACTTCTTTCTGCACACTCAGATGTGGTACCTACTGAAGGACAAAATTGGTCATATCCACCTTTCAAGTTAACTCCTATAGATGATCGACTTTATGGTCGTGGCACTACAGATATGAAAGGGTTTTTAGCTTCGATGCTTGCTTTGGCTTCACGTGTTGATCATAAAAAACTCCCAAATCCACTTGCGCTGCTTATAACCTATGACGAAGAGATTGGATGTGTGGGCTTACAACAACTTAAATCACAATTAACACCATTATTGCGCAAACCAAGACTTTGTGTTGTTGGTGAACCAACTGAAATGCAAGTCGCTTCAGGCCATAAAGGAAAAACTGCTTACCGAGCAACTTTTACCGGCCAAGTTGGACATTCAGCATTAGCGCCAAAATTTGACAATGCATTACATATTGCAGCCGATTTCATGTCAGGTTTAAGAAAGATGCAAAAACAACTTGCTAAGTCAGGACCATTTGATTTTGATTATGATATTCCATTCACCACAATTCATGTTGGAAAGCTTACCGGCGGAAAAGCATTAAATATAGTACCAAATTATGCTGAAATGCTATTCGAAATTAGGTATCTAGATGCACAAAATACTGATGATTTGATAATTCATATTGATACCATTGCCCGCCATTTTGATAAAGATAATGGGTTGCGAAATGTTAACATTGAAATCATCAATAATTATCCTGGCTTTGATGTGAAACCCAACCATGAAAACATAAGAAAACTCATTTCCATAACAAACACAAATAGAATTAAAGTTGATTTTGGAACTGAGGCAGGTATTCTTTCGCAAATGAGCATACCAACTTTAGTTTGTGGACCAGGCTCAATGTCAGAGCAAGGACACAAAGCAGATGAATTTATTACAAAACAACAATTATTCGCTTGTGACGAATTTTTGACTAAATTGTTAGCTTAAAGCCACTGAAACTCTTTGAATTTGAACAACGCAAGATTATTTATCAGATCAACTCACTAAAATTTAATCAACATATCATATCCATGTAGCAGAGTATCTTAATAAGTACATCAATTAGAGATTGCCACTGCACATCCCAAATATGATGCATCACTTATTTGTTTACTAAGAAAAGTAGCAACATCTTTACGAGAAATTTTAAGTGATAAATTGCGTTCACTTGATGAAAAGTTTTCTTTAAAAGCACCCGTAGCAGAGTTATCAATAAAAGCACTTGGTCGAACGATTGTCCAATCTAATCCACTCGCATAAACAAGATTTTCTTGTAGCTCATGATCCTTAAAAACTGGTTTAATTAAAGCTCCAAACATCACGTATTTCCACCAGAAGTTCAAATTTGACCAACTATCATGAGCACCAAGTGTTGACTGACAAATAAGTCGCGAAATCTTTTTATTTTGCATCGCATTTATTATGTTTAATGTACCTTTTGAACGGACAATACTCTTTCGAGACATACCTGAGCCAAGTGTAATCAAAACCGCATCATTGCCTTTTACTGCTTCAAATACATCCGTGCGATTTAATACATCTCCAGAGGAGTAAATCAGCTTAGAGTTTTTAATCGATAGTTTTTCTGGATTTCGAGCAAATGCTGTTACTTTATGACCAGCTTTTAAAAGTGCATCAACTGTAAGGCTTCCGATACTCCCAGTGGCTCCAAATACTATAACATTCATTCATTCACTCCATGTATTATTCACTCACTTGACACTATGTAAAGTTGACATAACCTAAGTAGTATTTATCTTTACACTATGTCAAGTGAGCAAACAAAAACGCGAATTCTGGAAACAACGTGGAAAGTGTTGGAGACAAGAATTGATAAAAATCGAATGTCTGATATCGCAAAGGCAGTAGGTATAAGCCGTCAAGCTCTTTATCTTCATTACCCAACACGCGCTGAGCTTCTTATCGCAACAACAAAGTACATAGATAGAGTAAAAAAAGTGAATCAGCGCTTAGAGCTAAGTCGAGCTGCAGGATCAGGAATCGAACGTCTACATTTCTTTGTTAGAGCTTGGGGTGGCTATATTCCAGAAATTCATGGGATGTCAGTTGCCTTAAGAAATATGCGTAAAAATGATAAAGCAGCAGCAGAAGCATGGGATGACCGAATGCAAGCAGTTCGGCATGGTTGCCAAGCTGTAGTTAGAGCAATATCTAAAGACGGAAAACTCAAATATGATTTATCTGAAAAAATCGCGACTGATATTCTTTGGACACTTTTAACCGTAGAGAATTGGGAGAAGCTTGTGCGTGACTGTGGTTGGTCTCAATCAGAATATGAAGATAAAATGATAGGGTTAGCAAAAATAGCACTCCTTGAACCTAAAGAGGCAACGAATTAAATTTTCAAAAAAAACAAAACTCCACTCACTGAAAAAAGATAACGTTGAAGTCATAAGCATAAGTAATAATTGGCTTCTAATGAATTATTTTTTATGATTATTGCATTTGGTAAATCATTATTTTTTGTTTTAAATGCTGCTTGACTTGCATCAAAACCATTCGCCGCCCAACGCTCTAACAACCGTTTTTCAATTATCTCTTGAGGTACATCAAGCATAATTGAAAAATCCCAATGGCTACTAATTTTTTTCCATGGTTCCTGATTTAAAATTAAGTAATTTCCCTCTACTAAGATTGTATGATCCTTAGATTTAACCATTCCTCCATTTTGAATAACGCAGTCAAGACTTCGATCAAAAGTAGGAAACATGACATTACCACCACCCAAAATCTTTGCTAGGATCAATTCTAGCCCCCTTACATCAAAGGTATCTGGTGAACCTTTACGATTAGACAAACCAGTCTTTTTAAGTTGTTCATTGGAAAGGTGAAATCCATCCATTGGAACAACGCAAGATCCAGAAATTTGCTGTTGAAGTTGGTTTGCTAAAGTGGACTTTCCACTTGCAGGAGGCCCTACAATTGCAACAAAACGCCGTCCATTTCTCAATGGAAGCTTAAGAATAGAAGTTATTATATTTTTTTGCGAAATCATAAGATTTTCCATAAAAACGTATAAATTTATTTAACATAAAAGGCATTCAACATCTACACTTTCGATCTTCTTATGATGTGTTTGTAAATTAGTGCGCTTATAGATTACTTTTAAGACTTGACTATTTAATTAATTACAGTAATTAATTAAAAAATGAGAGCTCACAATATAAATCAAACACCATCAAAACCCCAAGAAAGTATACGTGGAGCCAATCGCGCTGCGCTACTTAGGCTTGCGTCTAACTACCCAGATATTGACAGAACGTTAATGGCTGAATTAGCCGGTCTTACAACACCAGCAATCACTCGAATATCTCAAGAACTCATTAGTGCAAATTTATTGTCTGAGTTAGGCTCTCAAAAAAGTACAGGCCGAGGGCGCAAACGTCAAAGTCTACGCTTGAACCCAAATGGCGGTTATGTGCTTGGAATAAGTATTCTTGCGTTTAATACGGGCGTTACATTATGCAATCTAGCCGGTGAAATTATCGCGCGCAAAACAGTCACACCATCAGATCTAACCAACCCAACATCTACCCTTGATGAGATAGCAAAAACTGTAAATGAGATGATTTCAAAGAATATCCTCGATCGGCGCCGTATGATTGGTGTTGGTGCTGCAATTGCAGGATATCTAGATGATTCAAGTGAGATTTTGATGCAATCTCCATACCTTGGCTGGCCAGAATTTAACATTAAGCGAAGCCTTGAGGACCGTTTACATCTGCCGGTAGCAATCGAAAATGTAAACAGAGCTATAATCATTGCTGAAACAAATATCGGCATCACGCGGGGTGCCAAAGATGTAGTACTTATTCGTGCAGCATTAGGATTAGGCGGCGCAATAATCAGCAACAACGAGCTTTGTCGTGGACATACTAATGTAGCTGGTCAAATTGGGCATATTCCAGCAAGTTTAGATGGCAAACGTTGCAATTGTGGTAAATTTGGATGCCTCACAACCGAGGCATCTGGATTTGCGGTTTTGCAACGCCTTGGCTTATCCTTAAATACAGACAATGGTTTAGAGGATCTTCAGCATCACGGAGATGCCTTGCGCAAGGTACTAAATAAAGCAAAAACTGACCCACACACTGCGAATGTAATCAGTGAAGCAGCTACTGCACTAGGATTTCATAGCGCCGCACCGGTACTCATGTTCAATCCAGAAGCTGTAATTCTAACAGGCCCATTAGGGCGAAATCCAATTTACCATCAAGCTTTCAAAGAGCAACTTAAGGCCTCTGGCGTAAAAGCGGATATTAGAGGTGGGCAAGAAGATGAAATTAAACAACCCTCCGAAGCCGCAGCTGGCTTAGCGCTATCGGAACATTTTTTCTCTGCATCGCTCAACTTAGAACCTTTGATCGAAGCAACGGCATCAAATTCTATACCTTTCACAACGGATGAGGAGGTAATTACTCTATGACTGAGCAAACCAATTGGGCAAGCTATATATATAAATTTTTTGCAGTTATATTGATAATATTTAGCCTATACACGGCGGCTTTTGGTGTATTTCCAGATGTTATACAACGTGGGACACATTTAGCTCTGGCAATCATATTGGTATATTTAGGAATGATCACAAATAGCAAAATTAGGTTGAGTAATCTAATTTTGTTAATACTTGCCACATTAGGCGCATTCACAGCTTTATACCAAACATTGTTTTATGATGATGTTGTTAATCGCTATGGAGCAATGACAGGCCCAGAAATATGGATCGCAGCTGTAAGTGTTGTGATTTTGTTAGATGCAACACGTCGCACGATCGGATGGTCGATGGTAATTTTAGCATTAATATTCTTGGCTTATGCATTTTGGGGTAATTACCTGTGGGGTGATATTTCCCATCGTGGGTACGGCTTAAAGCGAGTGCTTAGTCAAATTTTCTTAGGAGCTGACGGCATCTTTGGCACACCTCTTGGTGTAAGTTCTACATTCGTTGTTTTGATTGTTATATTGGGCGCCTTATTAGAAAGCACAGGCGCATCCAAAGTGTTGATGGATATTGCTGTGTCTTTAACAGGTCGCTCACGAGGTGGCCCCGCAAAAGCCGCTGTTGTTGGCAGTAGCCTTATGGGTATGATTTCTGGGACTGCCGTAGCAAATGTATTAACCACTGGCACAATCTCTATCCCCTTGATGAAACGCGGAGGTTATAAGCCACGCGTTGCTGCCGCAATAGAAGCAGTTGCCTCTACGGGTGGACAGTTAATGCCACCAATCATGGGTGCAGCTGCTTTCCTAATGGCTGATATTATTGAAACGCCCTATACTGATATTGCTAAAGCAGCAATAATACCTGCTACATTGTTTTATATTGCTGTGTTTGCAGCTGTGCATTTAGAAGCCGTAAAAAATGGACTTCAACCAATGGAAGAACATGAGCTCCCTTCCGCAAAAGCTGCGTTAATAGAAGGTGGGCATGTTCTTATCGCAATACCAGCGTTTATTGGATTTTTGATGAATGGTTATTCAGTGATGTATTCATCTCTTTGGTCAATCGTCATATTAGTTTTACTATCTTGTCTAAAACCAAGCACCTGGTTGGTGCCAAGCAAAATAATTTCAACATCAAAAGCTGCTGCACAAGCAGTTTTGCCCGTTGCAATGGCAACAGCAACAGCTGGTATAATTATCGCTGTTGTTACTTTAACTGGCGTTGGGCTAAAATTTAGTAGTTTGATTGTGACCTTATCTGGTGGCAGCTTACTTGTTGCATTGATGCTTACTATGGCAGCTTCATTAATCCTTGGGATGGGTCTACCAACCGCAGCTGCTTATATCTTGGTGGCAACACTAGCAGCTCCTGCTCTGATTAATTTGGGCGTAAATACATTAGCAGCGCATTTCTTTGTATTTTATTCCGCTATGCTATCTGCAATCACACCCCCTGTTGCATTAGCAGCCTTTGCAGCTGCCGCATTATCGGGCGAGAATCCAATGCGGATTGCTCTTGTTGCAGTTAAATATGGGCTAGTCGCGTTCTTGATCCCATATTTTTTCGTCTTTGACCCACGTTTGTTAGGGATTGGCGAATTACAAACTCTTATCATGCCATTCATTTCAGGAATGATCGGAACCCTAGCCTTGGCTTCATCTTTACAAGGCTGGCTCTTGAGACAAACTAGTTTGCTTGTGCGCATATTATTATTCATTGGGGCAATGCTTTTGATAATGCCTGGTTTCACATCAAACCTTATTGGAATTGCCTGCATCTTTCTGGCCGGTGCAATGCAAAAATATTTGCCAGTTCAAAAACATGGGGAAATCTAGCCTCATACTTTCGCCGGCTTGACCGGTTAACAACTTTATTTTGGGAGGAATAAATGAAAAAGATAATATCATTTGCAGCAGTAGTTGCATTAGGGATCAGCGCGCTGCCAGCTCTGTCAGACGATGTACCTGTATCCATTGGCTCTAACCCAGTTGGAAATACCGCCTATCAATGGGCAGCGGGTATCTCAGACCTTGTGAACCGTAAAGTGGAAGGCGTCCAGATGACCGCTGAAGGTACAAAAGGCTACGTTGCAAACGTGCGCCTAATGCTAAATAATGACATAGAAGCAGGTTTTTCAAACTCAAAACTTGCCTATGAAGCCTACAAAGCAGAGGGCGATTACGCTGATGTTGAGCCAGGGAGAATCCTAAGCTGGATGTCTATTGCCCCAATCGTGCAACACGTTGTTGTTTTAGAGAGCTCAGACATTAAATCTTTGGATGACTTAAAAGGCAAACGTGTTGGCATGGGCCAACCAGGTGGCACATCAATGCTAGATGCTGAAATCTTGCTTGAAACAATTGGCCTAAACCCAGGTGAAGACTTTAAAGACTTCCGCGTGAAATTACCTGCAATGGTAGATATGCTTAAAGATGGTCAAATTGATGCGTTTATGTGGAATGGTTCAATCCCATTACCTCCAATCATAAAGCTTAAAGCATCTCACAACATTCGCTTCTTATCAATTCCAACAGAAGTATCAGATGCGATACGGGCTAAATACGCAGCCTATTCAGAAGGTGATTTGCCTGCGAATACATACCCAGATCAAACAAACTCAATTTCATCATACCGCTTGGGTAACGTCCTCTTAATCCGAGCTGATGTACCAGAAGAAATTGTTTACCAAGCTACAAAAACTGTTATGGAAAATCTTGATCACATGGCAACAGTTCACCCTGCTTGGAAGCGCGTTTCAACTGATAGTATTCTTGGTGGATTTAACGCACCTTTGCATCCTGGCGCATTACGTTATTATCGTGAAGCAAATGTACCAGGCATCGAAGAATTCGCAGCACGTACAAGCAACTAATCAATACTTGGCTGCACTTAAATGTGCAGCCCATCTACTATTTTTCGGATATAATCATGAAAACAGTTTTCGTCCTTCTTGACAGCCTCAATCGTAATGCGATGGAAAGCTATGGTGAAACATCCGTCATTACACCAAATTTCAAACGTTTTGCAGAACGCGCTATTACATTTGATAATCATTATGTTGGCAGTCTACCTTGTATCCCTGCTCGACGTGATTTACATACTGGGCGCTTAAATTTTTTACATCGTAGTTGGGGGCCACTTGAACCATTTGATGACTCATTTCCTGAACTATTAAAACAAAATGGCACCTACAGCCACATCATAACAGATCATCACCATTATTTTGCTGATGGCGGCGCCACCTATCACCCACGTTATTCTTCATGGGAATTAATACGCGGCCAAGCAATTGATCGTTGGAAAGCCCATGTTAATGCAGATATTGATCATTTAACGCTTGATTATCACCCCATGCAACATAATCGTATAAACTATATGATTAACCGTCAATATATGGGTGAAGAGCATGAATATAGCGGCCCGCAAACCTTTGCTTTAGGCCAGAAATTTTTAGAAAAAAACCACAAACAAGATAATTGGTTATTACAACTTGAATGTTTTGATCCTCATGAGCCATTTCATGCACCACCTCGGTTTCGCGAGATGTATCCTACCAATTATGATGGTCCAATACTTGATTGGCCATTTTATAAACGCGTTAATGAAAGCCCGGATGAGATAGCGGAGATGCGGGCAAACTATGCTGCCTTAACTACAATGTGTGATGAATATTTTGGCAAAATCTTAAATTTCTTTGATGAGAATAATATGTGGAAAGACACATGCCTAATATTAACTACAGATCATGGTTTTCTCTTGGGAGAACATGATTGGTGGTCTAAAAATCGTATGCCAGTCTTTGACGAAATCTCCAGAATTCCTTTGATGGTTTATCATCCAGAATTTAAAGACCAATCAGGAACTCGGCGTAAATCTTTAACGCAGACAATAGATATCATGCCAACAATTATGGAGTTACATAATCACAGCATACCTGAAGATGTATCAGGCAATTCTATAATGCCTCTTTTTGCAAAAGACACTCCTATAAGATCTTCTGCAATCTTTGGATACTTTGGTGCAGCTTGTAACATAACGAATGGCACACATGTGTATCACCGATACCCGGAAAAACTGAATGCTGATGGCTTATATGAGTACACATTAATGCCTACACGTATGACCACACGTTTTCCAATCAGTGATTTAGTTGGAGCTACTTTAACAGATCCCTTCAGCTTCACGAAAGGAGCACCCTTGATGAAGTTGAAGCCCCGAACAAACGAAAAAGGTGATCCTGTCGAATGCCAGGGTATGGATTTTGAAGACACCAAAACCCAGCTTTACAATCTGGAAGACGATCCTAAACAAGAAAATCCAATCAATGATCCTGAAATTGAGGCTAAGCTAATTTCTGAAATGATCCACCATATGAATGAAGCGGATGCGCCTAAAGAAATGTATTCTCGGTTTAACTTGGAATTGGAGAACTAAATGCTGGACTGGCTAGCAAAAGATCACGTGAATGTAGATTTATCACTTTCGATTATCTCTGCACAGATCGTAGTTATGCGCACCCCCTGTAAAACACCTGTTAGAACATCCTTTGGAACCATGATTGATCGCCCAGCAGTTTTTCTTCAACTAGAAACATCTGATGGTGTTAAGGGTTTAGGAGAAATATGGTGTAATTTTCCCTCCTGTGGGGCAGAACATCGCGCACGTTTATTGCAGGACTCAATTCTGCCAGCAGTTATGAGCCAAACTTTCAAAGATCCAGCAACGTGTTTCAATAAATTGAGCACCCAATTCGAACGCTTAGCAATTCAATCTGGTGAATTTGGCCCAATTGCGCAGTGCATAGCAGGCATTGATTGCGCCATATGGGATATCGTTGCCAAACGCGCGAATGCATCCCTGTATCAGATTATCAACGGGAAACAGTCAGTTGTCAAAACTTATGCTAGCGGCATAAATCCATCTGGATCGTTAGAAACGGTAGAGCGCTGTAGAGACCTAGGCTATACTGCATTCAAACTAAAGGTCGGATTTGGAGATGATACAGACTTAAGAAATCTGAAGGCTATAGCGGAAAGCTTATCAGACAGTGAACAAATGATGACAGATGCCAATCAAGGCTGGTCTGTTGAGAAAACAATTGAAATATTACCAAAATTAGCTGCATTTCCGCTTAAATGGTTAGAGGAGCCAATTATAGCCACCTCACCGGCCAGCGCTTGGAAGAAAATTCAGTCAGCTACTTCCATCCCGCTTGCAGCCGGTGAAAATATCATGGGGACTGAAAATTTTAATAATGCAATCTCGTATGGTCACCTTGATATAATTCAACCCGACATCTGTAAATGGGGAGGAATTAGTGGCAACCTACCAATAATAAAAAATATTATCAAATCAGGAGCTAGATATTGCCCTCATTATTTAGGTGGCGGAATCGGACTTGCCACTTCGGCCCACCTTCTTGCAGCTGTAGGTGGTGATGGTTTGTTAGAAATTGATAGTAACATAAATCCTCTTCGTGAAGATTTATTTGCACCGAAATTAACAAATGGGAAAATAGACATCAGTAACTCAGTTGGTATCGGCATTAACGATCAACACTATCAAGATTTTCTCTCAGTACATTCAAAAACAATATCAATGAATGTAGAGTTGAAAAAATGAGCTTAAAATACGATTATATAATTGTAGGGTCAGGTTCAGCAGGATCACTCTTAGCCAATCGCCTCTCAAAAGACCCTTCTTGCAGTGTTTTGCTCCTAGAAGCAGGTAAAGTGGATCGTAATCCATGGTTAAAACTACCCGTTGGTTATTTTCGCACAATCTATGATCCTCGGTTTTCACGTGTTTTCAAAACCGAACCCTCAGAAGGAGACGGTAATAGAGGCATTCTATGGCCCAGAGGCCGTATAGTTGGGGGGTCAAGTTCAATAAATGGCTTGATTTATATGCGTGGGCAACACGATGATTTTAATGATTGGCAAGATCTGGGTGCGCAGGGTTGGTCGTGGAATGATATCTTGCCTTTTTTCAAAAAAATTGAAAACTATCAAGGTGGTGACGATAAATATCATGGTCGTGATGGCGAAATGCCAATTTCAGATTTACGCAACCACAATCCTGCCTGTCATGCATGGTTGAACGCTGCCCAAGAATATGGATTACCCTTCAATCCAGATTTTAATGGCCAAACAACAAATGGCGTAGGTTATTACCAGCTCAGCATTGGGCGAAGATTTCGTGCAAGCTCTGCAGCCATATTTCTTAAACCTGCACTCAAGCGTGAAAATCTAACCTTAAAAACAAATGTCAATGTTACACGTGTTCTATTTGATGGAACCAAAGCAATTGGTATTGAATGGTTACAAAATGGAAAAATATACAAATGCTTTTCAGGCGCAGAGGTTATCCTATGTGCAGGCGCTATCCAATCCCCACAGATTTTGCAATTATCAGGAATTGGTTCTGCCAAACTTCTACAACGATACGGCATCGAGGTTATCGCCGACAGCCCCGAAGTTGGGGAAAACTTACAAGATCATTATCAGATGCGCCAAATTGTTCAAATGACAAATAAGTGGTCTTTAAATAACGATGTGCGAAATCCAATCAAACTTGCTAAAATGGGAATTGATTGGGTGCTCAAAGGCACGGGCCCTTTAACTGTTGGCGCTGGTCAAGTTGGTGGCGGAGCATCAACATCACATGCCGATCCTGGGCGCCCTGACATTCAATTTAATGTCATGCCCTTATCCGTTGATAAACCAGGCACACCATTGCATAGGTTTTCTGGGTTTACGGCATCATTTTGGCAATGTCATCCAGAAAGCCGTGGAACTGTGAATATTAGTTCTGCAGATCCAATGGCAGATCCAATCATTAAACCGAATTACCTTTCAACAGAACGTGATAGGAACACAATGATTGAAGGTGTAAAAATGTTACGCGATATTATCAATCAGCCTTCATTCATAAACCTTTGGAATAATGAAATGGTACCAGGCCTTGATTATAAATCAGACAAAGAAATATTAAATGCAGTTCGGAATATGGGTAGTACAGTATTTCATCCTGTTGGCACCTGTCGTATGGGAAGTGATGCAAATGCTGTTTTGGATTCCGAATTAAAGGTTAATGGTGTTAAAAATTTACGTGTCATAGATGCATCTGTTATGCCCAAAATTACTTCGGCAAACACAAATGCTCCAACATATTTAATCGGCGAAAAAGGGGCTGATATGATATTGAATGGAAATCGTAGAAACGCCCGTCACTTTGAGGAATTTATTTCATGAAAAAAACCCAGAATATAATATTAATTATGGCTGATCAGCTGGCAGCTCATGCATTAAGCCTTTATGGGAATACCGTTTGTAAAACCCCAAATCTTGACCGACTTGGAACAGAAGGTACTGTTTTTGAAAACGCTTATTCTAATAATCCATTATGTGTGCCCAGCCGTGCATCTTTATTAACTGGGCGTTTATCACCTAGCATTGGGGTTTACGACAATGCCAACGAAATCTCCAGCTCTACCCCCACAATGGCCCATTATTTACGCCATGCTGGATATCAGACAGAACTTTGTGGCAAAATGCATTTTATTGGCCCAAACCAACTGCATGGCTTTAACAATCGTACTGTAACAGATGTTTATCCTGCAAACCATCAATGGATTGCAGATTGGGATGCTGGCCCTTCTTTTGTGCCTTCTGGCACTGCCTTAAACGGTGTAGTTGAAGCAGGTTCATGTGTACGAACAATGCAAGAAGATTATGACGATGAAGTCGAACATTCTGCCATTCAGAGTATTTATGACAGAGCACGCAATAAAGAAGATCAACCCTTTTTCCAACTAATTTCATTTACTAGTCCACATACACCATTCACCGTTAGTGAAGAATACTGGAATCGTTACAGCCCGGATGAAATCGATAGTCCAGCTGTAAGTGAAATACCTTTTGAAAACCTAGACTATCACTCAAAAGCATTATTCTTTGCTCACGGTCGGCATCGTCATAAAGTAACTAAAGATCATCTCCGCGATACACGCCATGCCTATTATGGTATGATTTCTTATATTGATGATAAAATTGGCCGTATCTTAGCTACATTAGATAAAACCGGATTATCTGAAAATACGACCGTTTTGTTTACCTCTGATCATGGCGAAATGCTAGGTGAACGCGGCATGTGGTTTAAGCAAGCATTTTGGGAATGGTCAGCGCATGTACCCTTAATTGCACGTATGCCAAACACTCCTAAAGGACGAAGAATAAAAGAAACTGTCTCGCTTGTTGATCTTTTGCCAAGCTTTCTTGATATAGCCAATCGTTCTGATTTGGTCCCACAAGATGCAGATGGAACATCTTTGATACCATTTCTAAAAAAGACCAAACCTTATCACCCCAATATTGCAATATCTGATTATTTAGCCATTGGACCCTGTGTTCCGTGCAGAATGATACGCAAAGATCGTTTCAAGCTAATCCGCACCTATGGCCATCCTAATTTATTATTTGATCTTGTGAATGATCCAAACGAAATGCACAATCTCGCAAGTGATCCCATATATTCGAACACCATGATAGAACTGATAGAACTTTCAAATCGAGACTGGGATCCTCATCAATTGGAGACAAGTGTTAGGGACAGCCAGAAACAGCGAAAAATAATCAAAAGCACACCCGGTCCAGCAGATAAATGGGACCACATTGCGCGTATAGGTGACGACATACGATATGTGCGTGCAGATGGTGTGGATGCAACAAAAGGCCGCTTGCGCCTACCCCAAGTTCCTGAGGTCGCGCCGAATTGGCCCACCTTAGAAAAAGATATTATAACAGATTTAATAGCAGGCAAACGCAATATCGCCGATTACTTAACCTAATAATAACAGAGAAGCCTATGTCCATAGAAATCAAAAACCCCGCAAATCCAAACGAAATAGTTGCCTCCCATACCGAAAACACTGCTGATGAAATTGATACAATCATCACAAATGCAAAATCAGCACAAAAAAAATGGGCCACTGTTCCTCAACCAGAACGTGGGCGCATAATAAAATTATTTCTTGATGCCCTTGAAGCCAGTTCTGAGGAGATTGCATTATCGATGACAAAAGAAATGGGGAAAACTCTAGGCGAGAGTAAAGGGGAAATCGCTAAAGCAGTGGGTGAAGGCCGCGCCACCGCAGATCGTGCTGGCACACCAATTGGCGAAGTTTTACCTTCACAAATCGCAGGAACCGTTAGCTATACCTTTCGTCGCCCACGGGGTGTTGTACTAGGAATAAATCCATGGAATTTCCCATTCAGCACGCCATTGCGTAAAGCTATACCAGCTCTTTTATATGGCAATGCGATCATTCAAAAACCTGCAACTATATCACCAGGCCCACTCTTAATGATGCGTGATATTGCATCCGATTTTTTTCCAAAAGGTCTATTTGATGTTGTAGTGGGAGGGGGCGCTATTGGCCAATCTCTCTGCGAACACCAAGACATTAATGCTGTAAGCTTCACTGGTTCTGTAGATGTAGGGCGTAAAGTAGCTATCGCGGCTGTTTCTCACTTTGCTGAGGTGAGTCTTGAATTGGGAGGAAAAAACCCAGTAATCGTGAACGATAGTCTAAACCTTGATGCAGCTTTAGATCAAATAACAGCGGCAGGTTTTGCTGTTTGTGGCCAAAGATGCACGGCTATCAGTCGAGTAATTGTACACAAAGATTTGGAAGTTCAAATCGTCGAAGGCCTTGCAAAGCGCACAAATGCAATCAAACCGTCTAACGGCACAGAGGACGGTGCACAAATGGGACCACTTTCAAGCAATACTCAACTCAATGATGTGAGCGGCTTTGTTGAACGCGCAATTTGTGAAGGCGCAAAAATTGCAGCAGGAGGAACGAAAATAAATTCTGATACAGGCGGCTACTTTTATAGCCCAACCATACTGAGCGGTGTTACACGTAACATGGAAATCGCGCGTGATGAAGTGTTTGGGCCTGTAATGGTTGTTATGACCTATTCAGATATTGAAGAGGCTCTCTCTATTGCAAATGATGTAAGCTTTGGGCTGTCATCTTGCCTTTATTCAGATCAACTACACGTTGTTGAAAAATTCATTGCTGAAAGCGAAAGCGGTATGCTCCATATCAATGGTGGTAGTTTTCCTCAAAACCATCTTCCGTTCGTGGGGGTAAAAGACAGCGCACTTGGTGTTGGCGGTTCAAATGGAGCCTCTACCATCCAATTCTACACAACAGAACACACTGTTTATAAAAGCAGCCTAACTTAAATCTTGCAGATTTCTTTGCAGTACAATTTAACTGGGACACATATCGTATTGATATAGTCTTTTGTGTTTTTTAGATATGAATTTAATCAATGGACGCGTACGTTCTTGCAGATAATAAATATAGGCTTATTGAAGTGTTAACAATTTTTCTAGCTATTGCTCCTGTCTTTGCCATTATCATATTAGGTTATGGTTTGCGACGAGGTGGCATTCAATCTATTGAGTTTTGGAACTTCAATGATAATTTGGTTTATTGGCTTCTAATGCCAGCTCTATTCTTTGCCAAAATTTCTACCGCAGACCTTACAGGAGATCTTAGTGATTATGCATTACTATTATATTCAGGTTTTTTTGCAGCTATACTTTTTGGATTGTTTATTGGGAGAGGAATTCAGGCACCACAAGCGAGCTCACTCATACAAGGAAGCGCCCGTTTCAACACTTTCATAGGCCTTGCAATAGCCGAGGCAGTCTATGGGACGAAGGGATTACAACTTGCAGTGCTTGGTTCTGCCCTTCTTGTGCCTGTTGTGAATGTTACAATAGTTTGTGTAATGGTTCGTCAATTGGGCGGCAGTAAATCGATTTTCTCCGGACTGGTAAAAAATCCCCTGATTTTGAGCATTTGCGCGGGAGCAATGGTCAATCTTGTTGGATTAAATGAAGTGCCAGTTCTGTATGAAATCACTCACATTCTTGGCAATGCAGCGCTTCCAATCATGCTTTTATGTATCGGAGCAAATCTAAAAGTCCGCGGGATCAGGGGATCAAAAAAAATCATCGGATTTTCAATGATTGGCAAATTTTTTATTAATCCAATTGCGGTTATATTCGCCGCACTTATCCTTAATACTGATGCTCTACTCATTCAGGTCGCCCTAATCTTTGCAGCACTGCCAACAGGTGTAGCAAGCTACTCACTTGCCCGAGAAATGCAAGGCGATGCTGCGCTCATGGCTTCAATCATCACAATGCAAACTCTGTTAAGCTTTATCGTATTACCTCTGACGCTTCTTCTTGGCCAATTAGTGCTCTCCCTAAATTGAATACTAAGGCTATTACTTTGTAACAGCTTTTTCCAGCAAGTCTGCAATCTAAGGCATAAGCCGGCGTTGTTATCCGTTACTTGAGCCAATGCATAAAAAAATATATTTTGTTCAGTTGATTATTTCAGAAAATTCAAGTTTTTCTGTAATAAATTTTTTACCTATCATATCTTTGTAACCAACCGTTGCATATTCACCTGGATATAAATAGCAATCAATGCCACATTGAATTGCACATGATTGATTGACTGTTGTATCTTCTACAGCAACAGCT
>Ga0228666_1000159_pt1 | contig 45388 bp, 39 predicted proteins | sample 80DmetaG_FD_182702 | JGI IMG/M metagenome (GOLD analysis project Ga0228666, IMG submission 182702) | Seawater microbial communities from Monterey Bay, California, United States - 80D | ecosystem: Environmental > Aquatic > Marine > Coastal | place: USA: California | collected 2016-10-11 | reverse complement strand
ACTGCCATTTCCTCAGCATTAAATTTCTTCTTTGGAATTATATGCGTCATTGCTTCTTCTATTTTCTTCATATTCCTTCTAACAGGTGCACCAGATACCATTCTTTTCTTGTCCATATTCCCATGAACAATATTCTTTGAAAAAGTAAGTCATGTTTCAAAACCTGCTGTTATACCTACTGCCATAACTCAAGCTTTTGTAATAGTTCATCCTTTTTTCACTCATTTTACTGCCAATTTTCAGACTTTATACGTTCAGGTAATTCAAAGAAATAGAATTCAGAGTTCACCAACAGATTTTCCTGTTCTATAAGCATCTCAACTAAATAAGTCTCATATACTTGCTCATATTCATTCTAAAACAGCTTTTAATCACTCAATTGTTAGAAGTTGCTTAAATATATCAATAAGAATTTTTCATTTTGTTTCCCGTACTTGTAAAGCGAATTCAAAATTTCATATGATTATTTCATCTACTATTCCTTTAAAGAAATTAGCGATAGCTCAATTTTTTTCTAGATCATGGTTAATTCATAGGTACTCATAAACAAATATTCTTGTCATATCAATAAACATTTCTTGCTTTAGTGAGTCTATAGTTTTCACTTTTTCTTCTTTTTCTATATTCTCTATACATCTATTTTTCTCTTCTATTTGTTTTGAAGCCAACTTCTTAGCTTCTTTGATACCTTCTATATCGTCTTTATTATTTTCACAATATTCATTTAATTTTTCCTCAACAGAAAAATTTGCGAAAGATTGATTATTTTCTAACGCATTCAAAGAAATATCTATAGAGCTTTCTATAGAATTACAGGAGGAGTCAGTATTAGACACGGTCAGGTAAATGAGGAGGATAATTTATTCATCAGGTCCTTTCTGTGTATATTATAACATATATAGGTGTATATGATCAAATAATTTTATGCAACAAGTTTTATTTAACTATAAATTTTTTTAAATTATCGATGTCTTTTATATCAGAATACTGATAGTTAATATCATTCTTAAAATTTCATTGCTCTTTTATAAGTTCATTTTTAATATATTTAATACTTACTTGTTTTCTTTGTCTCTTAATAGTAGTATTGGTATAACCAGAATAATTACTAAAGTCAATAAAGTAAACCCCTAATTTTTTACTGGTATTATGATCTAGCTTTTTAGGAATCATAAGGTTTTGAGGCCTTATATCTCAATGTTTTAATCCCATATAATTTGCATATCAATAAAAGTTCCTTATATCATCAAAAGCACCCTCATCCAAGAACCCTAAATTAATACCTCTAAAATCAAATGCTCTAATTCCTAATTTTTTCCTTAGTGTTTCCAACTGCATTCCATTAAAATCATCTATATTAAGATGTTTTATTTTTCAAGAAACCTCTTTTTCTATAAATTTTTTTCTTAAGGCTGTTTCTAGTGGAATATAATCCTTAAGGTTTTTTAATAAATAGTAATCTTTCAATCATCAGCTATACTTCATCGCTTCAGGTATATTTAATACTGTTTTTCTTGGAAGTCATACTTTATTTCTTGCCATACCTTTCCATTCTTGTAAAAGGGAATAGAAAGCCTTATGATTATCAAGCGGTGAGAGTGAAGGACGAAAGACACCGTTTTCCCTTGGCACTTTTACTACCATATCAGTTCAATAAAATTTCTTTCACGTAATTTCTACTACCACACTTTCCGCTCAATTATCTATAATATTTTCTACTTTTAACGGTTTTTCTAAGCCTAAATCATCAGATATTTTTAGAAGTTTTAATCAAAAATAACCATATCACCCTTCTTTCTGCATTATTTGATCTAACTTACTTTTTTTCACAGAAAATAATATATCTTCAACTAATTTTGTTTCAACATCAAGTACTTGCTTTGGAACTGTTTCTATTACCCTTTTTTGAACACTTATAATATTATTATTTACATTCTCTCATTCTACAAGTTTCTTCTTGTCTCACCTTCCTTTCATAACTGCTTTTGTTCAGTTTTTCATTATTTGAGTTCATGATAACAGTACTCACCCTGCTCACCCTACTACCTTTCATATACCTCAAGACTTGATAAATCTATACGCTCAATATCATAATGCTCCTCATATCACCACTCATATCAGTTTTCATATCGTATAAGCATCTCAATCTAATAAGTCTTTTACTGTCTTTCATATTGACTCTAGTAAATTCTTTAATCACTCTATAGTACATAATTGAGCGAGGGCATCTATGATTATTTTTCATTTTGTATCCCATACTGCTATTGCAAATTCAAAGTTTCAGATAATCAACTCATCAACTACTCATTTTGTAAGGTTCTCAAAAGTACTATTTTTTTCTTGATTCTCATTGATTCAGAGTTTCTCATACATTGAAATTCTTACTTCGTTGATCCATATATCTTCGTCTAGCTTATTTCTTGTTTCTTTTAATAGTCATTCTTTTTCTCTCTTTTCATTCAAAGATAGTTTTTCAGTACCTTGTTTCTTAAACAATTCTTGTGCTCATAAAATAGATTCTGTTTTCCCCCTATTCATAGAAGAATAGCTCTGAAACTCTTTTTCAGTAAAAAAGCCCGAAAGAGGTCAGTTGTTTTCTTTCGTATTAAAATTATCATTTATAGATGGCTCTATAAAATTACTACTGGAGGAGTCAGTATTGGACACTGGTCAGTAAATGAGGAGGATAATTTATTGATCTTTCATTTTATTATTCCATATAGTATCTAGTAAGGTCTTGATATAGAATATTATTATATTACAATAAAAGAAAATATTTTGCAAATTAACTTTTATATCTTTTGTTTTAAATTTCAAATAAGCCTGTAAAGTATAAAAAGAATAATCATACCTGTAAGAGAGATAGAAAGTGCTTCTCAAATAAGTACTCACTTTACTCACAAAGTTCAAGAAAAGAAAAATATAAGTGGAATAAGGAATATAATGGATCTCAAAAAATTCATTATCATAGATATATACGCTTTTCATATCACATTAAAAGTAGCATTTCAGACAAAAATCATAGCGTTAAATACAAAGAAAATAGCAAGAAAATTACTATAGAATCACAATAACATTGCCCCCTCTCCAGAAAGATTAAAAAGGACTATTAAATAACTATTAAATAAAACAAGTAAAATAGTCATTCACAATACATATATTCATGCAATTGTCATAGCTTTGATAATAGATTCCCTTACTCTATCATACAATCAGGCTCCATAGTTCTGTCAAACTATTGATCATATGGAACCACTCAGAGCAAATATATATACAAATATAACAGGAATAAGTCTCCCGATTACAGCCATTCAAGCAACAGCATCATCTCAATATTCAGCAATAAGTTTTAATATAAATGAGTTTCCAATTGGAGTGGCAATATTAGTTGCAAGGGCAGGTAGGAAAATCGAAAGTATTTCTTTGAGATCATTTTTTAAGCCAAAGCAATTACAAAAAGTAAAGAATGAATGTTTCCATACTCAATACGTTCATACAGCTAAGAGCGCTATACGCGATGCAGAAGTAGCAATAGCAGCTCACTCGATTCACCAACCAAATCAAAATATAAAAATCGGATCGAGTATAATATTGACTCCTCAAGCTATAAGTGTTGGCATCATACTCATTTTTGCGTCTCATACTCAACGAAGCACTCAAGCCATACACATTCATAAAAGTAGAAATGGGTAGACTAAAACTACTATCCTAAAATAACTTATAGCATACTCTAGTGTTTGTCAGCTCGCTCCCATAAGTGATAATATATCAGGAACAAAGTAATATGCCAAGAGCGTTAGAGGAATTGAAAGAAAAAATGTAAAGTAATAGATGTTCATAGCATATATTTTTGCCCTGCTTTCATCTTTCTTTCAAATTACTTTTGATATAATAGATGACATAGTGATCATCAGTGCAATTCAAATAGAAGTAAGGAGAAAAATAAGAACCCCAGCAAATCAGACAGCAGCAGCTAACTCTGACTCTCACAATATACTTAGGAAGTACATATCAATAAAATCTACCAAAAAAATTGATAGGATTCAAATAGCTCAAGCAAGAGTCATGGTATTAATATGTTTTGTAATATTTCAAGTTGTAAATTTTGCCATAAAAATACATTAATAAAAAATATATAACTATATTAATATGAAATACTTATATAGCAATATAAAAAGTTGCAATATGAAAAACAGTATGATAGCATTATAAGTGTACCAATAAATATTTTTAAATTAATAAATATTTTTAAATTAATAACTATAATATTATGAACGCTCCTAAGGAAAATCATATTCTAAATAATAGTAACCAACCCCCTAAAAATGATGATCAAAAAATCTCTAAAGTAGAAGACAGTGGAAAAACAAAAGTAGAAGGAATAATCGATAATATTAATTCAATATCAAATGATACTAACAGGATTCATTCCGCTTGAAATCGTTATACATATCATCAAGAGCTAGAAGAACTATCTCAAGATAAAAATTATATTGTGAGAGCTAATGTTGCATCAAACCCTAATACTACTCGAGAAATCCTAGAAAAGTTAGCGCTCGATGAAAATAAATATGTTAGAGCCAATGTTGCAGAAAGATGGGAAATTCCCTATGAAACCAGACTAAAATTAGCTAAAGATAAGGAACCTATAGTTAGATGTGGAATTATATTAAACACACGTACTTCTGAAGAGGAGTTACTAAGCTTTCTTTATGATGAAGAGACTATTGTACAATTGACACTTGCAAAAATCCCTAAGGTTCCACACGACATTGCAAACAAAATAATTAAAGAAGGAGCTTCTATAGTAAAAGTTGCATTTATAAAAAATCCCTCAACTCGGACTTGACACTTAGGTAAACTACTAAGCGACAACGATTTAGATATTCGAATGGCCTTCGCTACACGTCCGTATTGTCGTGATTATCATGTGAGTGAGGATCTGGATGTTCATCAGACAGTAGCTAAAGACGAGACGATTACCTTTTATAAGGAATGGATAGCGAAACAGGAAGATACTCCTAAACAAGTTCTAAATGTTCTAGCTGAAAATTCACATGGCAACATCCAAGAGAATGTTATAGAAAATCCAGCTGTCAGTAAGGATCTACTGCTAAAATTAACTGATAACAGAAATGCCCCCAATATCATTATAAGTGCTATCTATAAGGCTCATTTTTCTTCTGATATTTTATTAAAAATACTTGAATCAAGAAAAGATTTTTACGATTATAGTGTTTGTATGGGTATTGCAAGCTTTAGTGGTACACCAAAGGACGTTCTTAGAACATTATATTATTCTAATCAGAGTTGGTACGTAAAAAAAGGCCTTGCAAGAAACGAGAATACTCCACTTAAAATTTTAAAAGAACTAAGCCTAGATAAGAGACCCGATGTTAGTCAAATAGCTGCAAAAACATTAAGTAGGCTTGAGGATTAAATAACAGTCTATTGACCTACTCTACAATACTTTATATTATTATTTTGTAAACTATAAATAATAGCATAAAAAAGCCAAAGTAAATGAAAAAAGATTTGCTTTATATATAAAATGAGTATAATGGGTTCTGAGATTCAATATTATGTGTTTACATTTTCGTTTTTAATGTTCTAGTTTTACTCTTTGGTACCCTTACTATTCGGTTTTAAACTCTATACTAAAATGATACTATATAAATATTTTTCTCAAATATTTTATTATTTATTATATACATATGGAAACAAATAAATTGTTTGTCGGTGGAATATCTTGGAACCTAGATAGTGAAGATCTAAAAGAAGCATTTGCTGAATTTGGTGAAGTACTAAGCGCTAATATTATCAAAGATAGAGAAACTCAAAAATCAAGAGGTTTCGGATTCGTTGAATATGGTACTGTTGAGGAAGCTACTGCAGCTAAAGAAGCTATGGATGGTAAAGAACTTGACGGTAGAAGTATCAAAGTTGACTTCGCTCAAGCTAAAAGTTAATTCTTTCATAAAAGAAACAAAAAAGAACTGGCAATACCAGTTCTTTTTTGTTTCTTTTAAATTGCATTCTCTTCTATAGAGAATTTACTTCGATAATACCCTTCTACGAATTAGAATCATACCCATAAGAACAGAATCAAAAATAATAATTGCAAGAGGATAAGCGTAAGTGAGAAATGTGTACTCAGCTAATCAAATTATTGCAAAAGTAAATACAATTCAACCAGCAAGATACGGAGATATACTTTCCTCAAATGGTTTTTTATAAGCTTTACGAAAAGTTGGGAAAAATCAAAAGAAATCTATACTTATAAGAAGTACAACCGAAATAACTGGATTTTTAAGGACCAGCCAGAAGAATATTGATACAAAGGCAAATGCAAGACTTATTTTATCTCAGCTTGTTATATTTTTCTCTCATTTTTTTATAGCTATAAAAGTAATTCCCAAACAAAAAATAGCCTCAAATAGAGTTACAAAACTCCCAAGCCCACCATTATGAACAAACTGGATTGAAAATCATATGAGCAACACAATTCACCAAATCAACCATGAATAAAAATGTGGCTTATTATCTCATTTATAAATATCTCTTACATAGTAAAAATATCATATTATCGTAATAATAATTCCTAAAAGTGAGAAAAGCATCTTGTGGTCTAAAACCATACTATATTAATTATGAATACTATAGTATAGTATCAATAAAATATGGATATCAAATTCTATTTTAAAAAATACAAATTTTCCTCATAATAAAATAGTAAATTCTTACAATTCTCTTACAATACTAAAATATACTTTTTCAAGTTATTATATAATATATTCACAATGAAAGTACTTATCATTGAAGATAATGAACTCCTTTCAAATAATATTGCAACATACTTGAAACTTGAAAACATAGAATCAAAGCAAATATTTGAATGAAAAACAGCTGTATTTGAACTCGCTTCGAGCAACTATGACCTGGTAATACTTGACCTTTGACTCCCTGATATAAGCGGAATAGAGGTTTGCGAAAAAATAAGAGAAAGTGGGAAAAATATACCCATTTTGATACTGACTGCGAGAAGTAATATAAAAGATAAAATATCAGGTTTTCAATCTGGAGCTGATGATTATGTTATAAAACCATTTGATTATGAAGAGCTCTTGGTTCGTGCACAAGTATTAGTAAGAAGAAATTTTGTCGTGAGAAGTAAAAATATCTCTTTAGGAAAAAAGTGAAATATAACACTGGACCTCAACAATAAAAAAGCCTTTGTAAGTGGAGAAGAAATGCATTTAAGTAATATGGAGATGGAGCTACTTGTATACTTGGTTCATAATAAATGAAAAACCGTTTCAAAAGAAGAACTCTTAGAAAAAGTTTGGTGAGAATATAATGATTTTCAGTTAAGTAGAACGGTTGATGTATATGTATGATATTTAAGAAAGAAACTTTGAAAGGAAATAATAGAAACTATCAGGTGACAATGATATGTTATTTACTAAATTGTTAAGATATTGGAAAATTTTAGACTCTTAGAAAAACATAGAAAAAAACTGAGCATATACTTTGCTCTTTTTATACTTATTTCCCTTTGGATAGTAGAAGGTATTTTTTTGTTGTCTATCTCTTTTAGTAATAATATAAAGCTAGAAAAAAAGCTAGAAACAAGATATACTTGAGTGATAAATATACTTGAGAATAAAAATGAGTACTTTCAAAAGATAGAGGGAAATGATACTACTACGAAAATTATTGTTGAAAAAGCGCTTGATGGTGTCACTATTATTGAAAATGAAACTAAAATATTGTGAGATGTAAATATATCATTGCTATGAAATGAGAAAATATTTAATAGTACAAACCATAAATACTATAAAAATAACATAGAACTAAACTGAAATAATTATACCGTAGTAATAAAAACTGAAAATGAATATAGTTATTATGTATTGAGTTTACAGTACCTCTATTTTTTACTTTTCACTCTCCCTTTTAGCATCTTCTTTTATATAATATGATATATATTTGTATGAAAAAACTTTCTTCCTATAAAAGAAACGATCTCTTCTCTTGAAACATTCAGTGGAAATATGAATCATGAAATGAAAACACCTCTCGCAGAAATAATCTCTACTCTCAGTTTGGCAAAAAAAGTAAAATGAAACTATGAAGAAGCTATTGAAACCAGCCTCAATTCAAGTAAAAAATTAAATAAAATACTCGATTCCCTACTCTGAATCATTAACCTCGTTGATTCATCATATAAGAAAGAGAAACTCAACCTCATAGATCAAATGAATGATATTATTAAGGAAAATAAAAAAAGTGCTCAAGAAAAAAATATTACTATCAATACAATATTCTCTGAAAAAAACTATTCTCTTCTTATCAATAAAGAGCACTTCCATATTTGTATATGAAATATACTCAAAAATGCTATTAAATACTCAAACAAAGACTCAGACATCAATATAAAATTTGATAAATGAAAACTAGAAGTGCAAGACTATGGAATTGGAATAGAAGAAAAAAACTTGAAAAATATTTTTAATAGGTATTTTAGAGAGAACTATGTGAAACAAGATGGGTATTGATTATGACTCGCTCTCGTAAAGAAGATAACAGATATACACTCCTGGAAAATGAATATAGAAAGTGAAAAAAATCTATGAACCAACGTTACTATAGAATTTATTTAAATCTGTAAGATATGTATTTTATAAAAAAAATCATCTATCCCTTACTGCTATTCTCACTCCTCTCATGTTGATACGTCAACGAAGAAGAAATAAGTGAGAATGATAGTATTGATGTAGAAACATTTCTTTCAACTCCACAATCAGAAGAAAATATAGAAACCCCTCCCACCATAGATACTTCCCTTGAAAAAGGGAGAGAAAAGATTAATCAAGAAAACAAAAATATAGATTTAAATAATACGGAAATTATAGTAGAGGAAACAAATAAGCCTGATGAAGATATAGAGTTAGAAGATCTTACTATTGAGATAGAAGATATCATCACAGAAGACGAAATAGATAAAGAAGCTGAAATTATAGAAGAAACTACTCAAGAAGATATAGAGGAACTGATAAATATACTCTTTGAAACTTCAACTGAATAAATATAACCTCCCAAACACTATTAATAAATAAGAATAAATGAATTATTTTAGAATAACATTAACTGCAATTACCCTACTCGTTCTGAGCATCTCCCAGACCGGTATTTTTGCATATTCTTATGAGACACAAACTGAAAGAAGACAAGCGAAAAGAGAAGAAGTAAGAAAAACTAGAGAAGTTCAGAGAACAGAAGAAAGAAAGATACAAAGAGAAGAGGCTAGAAAGTCTAGAGTCGTTGAGCAAGAAAGATTCCAAGAGGAAAAAGTTGAAAAAGAAACTCCAAGAGAAGAAAAACAAATAATAGATAGAAAATCAGATACTCAAAGCATAACAAATACACCGAAAAATATTAAAAATCACGATACAAAGAATAACACCATACAAACTCAAAGAAAAAACTACACTCAGCTAAGAAAAATTGCAAAAGAAAAAAGAGTATCCGAACGAGAAGCTTTCAAAAAAGAAAGAATGGAAACGAGAAAAAATCAGATACAAACGCTACGTAATAACTTTGAATCAAAAAAGAAAGAAATTTTAGATAAAGTGGATTCTTGAGAAATAACAAGAAAAGAAGCGACAGAACTCGTGCTGAAAGAAAGAGAAAAATCAATCAGTTCTACAAGAAATAAAATTAAAGAAGAACAGAGAATAGAAAAACAAGAACAAAGAGGAAGAGTAGAGACTATTATACATGAACAAATCAATAATAAACTGTCTGAATTAGAGGTCCTTTCAAATGAAAAACAAAGAGAAATATACGATAAAATTATTAGTATACTCGACTCAAAGCTCAGTAGCAGTAGTATATCAGAGAATAATCAAGTACTCTTGTGAATCATTCGTGAAGTTATCATAGAGAAAAAAAATAGTTTGAATTAATTCAAACTATTTTTTTTCTCTCTTTCTTACAGTTCTCTTACAAATATCATATATTATGCATATAACCTCAAAAGGTTTATTTATATATTAATTTTTTTATTATGAAAAAATTCAGAAACACTACATTGGCTATGGTTCTAGCAAGTACTCTTCTTTTATCATATGGAGTATATGCAGATGAAGATACAACTGAAGACACTACTATCCAAACTACTACTGAGCAAAGCTCAGAAAAACATGCTGCTAAGGAAGAGTTAAAAGCAGCAAGAGCTGACCTAAAAAATGCAAAAGAGGAAAGAAAGGCTGAGAGAGAAACATTTAAAAGTGAACAAAAAGAAAGAAAAGATCAAGCAAAAGCAAATAGAGAAGCATTCAAAAAAGATAAAAGTGAGATGAAAGAAATCTTTGCTGATGTTTCAGATGAAAATAAAGAAGAGCTGAAGACCTTGAGAGAAGAAAATAAGACTGCAAAGAATGAAATAAAAGAGTCTCTCAAAGATAAAAATCTAACACTTGAAGAAAGAGAAGAACTTCAAGAGGAACTAAAAGAAATTAATGAAGCATATGATGAAAAAGTTGCAGAACTTGTTGCTGGAAGTGAAACTGCAACAGCATTTCTAGAAGAAAGAAAAGCTCTTAAAGAACAAAATGCAGCAATCAGAGCAGAAGCAAAAGAAGCAAGAAAAGCATATAGAGATGGGAGAGATGAAAAAGTAGAGGAATACAAAGAAATTTTCTTAGGAAAACTTGCTCAGGCAATACCAAGGATAGGTGATGATAAACTTGCAACTATAGGTGAAAAGATTGAAAAGATGGTAGAAAATATAGAAGCAAATGACAATATTACTGATGAGAAAAAAGACAAGCTTCTTGCTCAAGTTATTTCTCTTAAAGAAATTCTTGAAGAAGAATTAGAGAATAGAGAACTAGACGAAGAAGATCTTGATATAGAAGCTATTCTTGAAGTAGAATAATAAACTCTAAAACAAAAAAAGGGAGGTCAAATACAAGACCTTAACAAAAAAAGTCTCTATTAAGAGACTTTTTTTGTTAGTAAAAACTTATTTTTAATCTGTAGTTTTTGTATACTCAATAAACAAGTAAGTTTCAGTATAGTTTGTTCTATCTACTCACGTTCTTATTTCTAACGTTCCATTGGTTATATACACATCTACATTCCATATTATATTACTATAAGATGAATAAGGGAGTGGTAAATAGAATACACCTCCTGGAGCTTTTGCAAATCAAGAAACTGAAATAATATTTTCATGATTCGTAAGATTGAGTGCAAGACTTTTGAGAGTAGCATTTGGTAGGGCACCAAAATCAATAACTTTCCTATATACTGGTTTCCCATCAACCCAAGTTTTTCATGTATCTACTTCTGTAGTGCTATAACTATAATTTGAAGCTACTGCATTCCACATATCAGCAGTAAGTGGATCACCGGTAGTAACCGTTCATACTGATGCTGCATACGCAAATCAACAGACTCAAAGAACCATTACTATTCCTATTCATTGTAATACTCACTTTTTTACGTTTTCTAATATTTTCATAAATACTAATAAAGAATAAAAAGTTATGAATTCTAGTATACTAAAAATCACCATAAAACAATATATTTCTTAAAATAAAAGTATTGTTTTATATGAGCCAATTTGTATAATAAAAGAATATGAGATATTTTTTAAGGAAAACAAATGTTAGATGATATAATAAACCGAGTTCTAGAAAAGCATAGTGATTTTAGTTATGAAGAAATACAAGAGTTATGTGAAGACTTTTTATCAGAGATTCCAGAAAAGATCAAGGAATCAACGAAAATTAAAAGACTCAATAAATATATAAATAAAGAGTTTGAGCTCGAAGAAAATAATTATTGAGTACAAGAGAACAAAGTATATAACCTAGAAAATATCCCTAAATATCTCTTTACAGGAAAATCAAAAATTGTTTCTAGTTTAATAAATATTACTAACCTTACCAAAAGTCTTTGAAAAACCGATTTATTTAAAGGAGCAAACCTAAAAATAAACTCAAATGACAAGATAGCTCTTATTGGAAAGAACTGAGCAGGAAAGACAACCCTCTTAAAAATGATTATTTGAAGGGAAGAGAACCTCGATGGTAACATAGATATAGCTTCAGGCCTAAAAATATGATATCTATCTCAAGACCTATTTTGGAAATCTGAGAAAAATACTCTTAGACAAGAAATGCAAGAGCTCTTCCCTGAAATAAATAAAAAAATAAAAACACTAGAGGAAATAAAGAATGATTCTGCAAAATGGAAAGAAGTCGAAGAAATCAATAGCTATCTATTAGAAGCTGATGGTTTCAGAAAATATACACTTCAATTGGAAATTCTCAAGTACTTTTGATTTTCTGATGAGCAGATGGATTTTAATGTACTTCAACTCTCTTGATGAGAACAAACCAAGGTACAAATTGCAAAGTTCTTGATCCAAGAAGTAGACATATTAATTCTTGATGAACCAACTAACCATCTCGATATAAATGGAATTATTTTTTTAGAAGAGTTTTGTAAAAGCTGGTGAAAGGCTATCTTATCTATCTCTCATGATATTCGTTTCATTAATAATACTTCCAATAAAATTGCTGAAATTTCTGAGAAAAAAATTCATTATTACACTTGAAACTATGAGAAATATCTAGAAGAAAAACAAGCGAGATATGACAAACAACTCAAGGATTTTAATAGCCAAAAAAAAGAACTCGATAAACAAAATGAATACATTAATAAGTTCAGAGCAAATTCAGCAAAAGCTACCAGCGTTCAGAGTAGGATAAAAGCTTTAGAAAAAGTAGAAATTCTTGAGAAACCAGTCAATGAATCAACGGTAAAATCTATACAAATCAATTTGGAAAAAAGACTTCCAGAAGTGATAATGAAGTTCAATAATCTTGAAGTATGATATACCTATCCTATCATTACTCTTCCTGAACACTTAGAAGTATATAAGAGTGATAAAATTTGAATTATCGGAGAGAATGGAGCTGGTAAAACTACTCTTCTTAAGACTATACTCTGAGAACTAAAAGCTTTAGATGGAACAAGTGAAATCAATGAGAACATTTGTATTGGTTCATACTCTCAAGTACTAGAAAACTTAGATGTAAACTCTAGCATTCTTGATGAACTGAGTAAAAATTATGATAATCAAAAAGAGATACGTACCATCCTCTGATGATTATTGATTACCTGAGATAAGGTTGACCAGATTATATCTACTCTCTCTTGATGAGAAAGAGCTAAGGTAGCACTTACAAAAATGTTACTGGTTAAACCACATATAATAGTAATGGATGAACCAACGAATCACCTTGATCTCCATTCAAAAGAGGTCATAAAAAAAATGCTGGAAGGTTTTCAGTGAACGACTATTATTGTTTCGCACGATAGAGATTTACTCCACTGAGTTTCGAATAAAGTTTGGCTGATAAAAGAGAGAGTGCTCGTTACCTACGATGATCCTGAAAAAGGTTTTGAAGAGATTTTCTAGAAACTGTATTTTTAAGTTTTCTTTTCTAAGAGTACTATTGGAAATCAAACTCTAGATATTTGATCTTTCATGTATTTATAGCCATTCCTTAAATAAAAATTCTGTGCGTTCAGGGTTGCTCTCACTTGAATAGTATCTACAGATTTAAGTAGTTCTGACTCCGCTTTCTTTAATAGCACACTTCCATATCATCTATTTTGGTACGCACGCAAAATAAATAAATTTCATACCTTTCAAATATTCTCATTTTTATCAATACTTATAAAACCTCTTGCTTTAGAGTTTTTTGTATATATAAAAATAGATTCATTCTGTAAAGGTTTTTTATCGTTATTTACATAATCTAACCATTTTTTAATTTCCTCTTTTGTATAGTTAGTACAACTGCGAATAGCATCTTTTTTAATATTTTTAATATCACATATATTATCAGTATTTTCATCAAACAGCTTTATTCATTCATAGGAGATCATTTAAAAATCTTTTATTAGTTAAAGTACCTAGGAGAATAAAAATTATCTTCTAAAAGTCAAGTATATATAAAGTCAAATTACTACGTCCCACAAAACGTCTGATGCACTCGTTCATTTTCCTTTGGTGGATCCATATATTCCCCATGTTCTGGTTGGTCAGCATATGGTTTTTTTAGTATTTCAAGTAATTGGTTCATGAGTATAAAATCAGTTTTATTGATAGCTTCATCTATTGCTTGTTGAACTCTATGGTTTCTTGGGATAAACGCTGGATTTACTTGTTTCATATTTTTAGTAATTTCTTCAAATGGTATATCTTGTTTGTTCAATCTTGTTTTCCATTTTTTAAGCCATTTTTCTATTTTATTTTCCTCTTGAAATAACTTTTCAATCTTAAGATAATCTTGTGTTTCAACTGAATCTGATAGATACCTAAAAAATAAGGTATAATCAATTTTATTACTTTCCATTATTTCTAAAAGTTCACGAACAAGCCTTTCATCTCCATCATCCATACTTATAATTCCTATTTTATTCTTCATGCCCTCTAACCAATATTCATCAAATGTTTTTTCTATTGATGAAAGGGCCTTATTTATCAAATCAACTGATTTGTCCTCATTCGAATTAATAAGATATATAAGAGATTCTCACAGCTTCATAAGATTCCACTGGATAATATATTTTTGATTTTCAAAGGCATATCTCCCATCACGATCTATAAAACTAAAAACAGTATCTCTATGGTATTCATCCATAAAAGCACAAGGGCCATAGTCTATAGTTTCTCAAGAAATGGAAGTATTATCAGTATTCATTACTCCATGTATGAAACCTAAATGCATCCATCTGGCTACTAACTTTACTTGTTTCTCTATTACTGATTCAAAAAAACTTAAATATGGGTTCTCGTTATTTTTCACTTCTGGATAGTGTCTATCAATTACATAATCTGCAAGTATTTTCACTGATTTATAATCTTTTTTGTGAGCAAAGTACTCAAAGGTTCCAATTCTAATATGACTCGAAGCTACCCTCGTAATAATAGCTCCCGGTTCAATTCTTTCTCTATGTACTTCATCTCAAGTAGTTACCATTGCGAGTGCTCTGGTAGTAGGAACTCCCAAGGCATTCATAGCTTCGGAGAGTATATACTCTCGAATCACTGCTCACAAAGGTGCTTTCCCATCACTACGAGTACGTGAAAACCTTGTTCTTCCAGATCATTTCAGTTGAATATCTTTTCTGTTTCCTTTTTTATCAATAAGTTCTCATAGAAGCATAGCACGGCCATCACCAAGCCTTGGATTAAAGTAACCAAACTGATGACCTGCATATACTTGTGCTATTGGTTCTGATCACTGAATAAAAACATTCGCTGAAAAAATATCAGCTCGTTCTTGGTTGTTTATACTTTCTAAATCAAGACCTAACTCTTGAGCTAAATACTCATTATATTGAATAAGTTTAGGTTTTACTATATTTTCTGATTTCAAACGTTCATAAAAGTTCTCAGGAAGTCTAGAGTAGCTATTATCAAAATCAATTTTTATATTCACTTTTATTAAAATATTTAATTAATTAAATTCAAAACGAGTTTTACCATTATATCTTTATCTTTTGGGTTAGATTCTGCTATAAGTAAAGTTATAGCCACTAAAGCTCTATCATTTATCTTTCTTTCATTCTTTTCGTCAAATAATATCTTATTTTTCGCTAAAAATAAAATGAACAAAAAGGCTCAGCTTCTTTTATTTCCATCACTAAATAAATGATCCTTTACTATAAAATAAAGTAAATTTGCCGCTTTCTCTTCTATAGAACTGTACAGTTCTTTTTTATCAAAAGTTTGATATATATTTCAAAAAACTCACTCTAGCGCATTTGCTTCTCTTGGGTTTGCAAAGAGTTCTGTAGCTTGTTTTTTTATAATAAGATTCTGCTTGAGTTCTGATAGACTCATATATGCTTCATGTGCCTCCAGTTTATAATGAATCTTTTTCGTTTTTCATGCTTCTATGAGATTATTCTCATCATAATTCTGAAGTAAAAGCCAACTATTAGTATATTTTGTAATTATATCCAGTAATCAAATGGCTTCATCTTTAGAAAGATCTCAAGCTCACAGAGTATTTTTAAATATATTGAGGGTTTGCTCTAATTCTTCTAATCATTTTTCTTGCAACCTTTTTTGGTTGAGTGCATATCATCCCACTAAATAATCCTTTAAAATAGACGTAGCCCAAATTCTAAACTGAGTTGCTTTATTTGAATTTACTCTGTATCAAACTGAAATGATCATGTCTAAATTATAAAACTTAGTTTTATAATTTTTTCCATCAGAAGCAGTATGTTCCAAAATGGAACATACTGAATCAAAGTTTAGCTCTCAAGACTTAACAATATTATTTATATGTTTCGTAATAGCTGATCTATTTACTCAAAAAATATTAGATATTTGCTCTTGATTCAACCAGACTGTTTCATTTTCTAGCTTTACTTGAATCTCACTTCAAGAATTATTTTTATATATCTTTATCTCTCCTTTATTCATAGAAACCATTTTAGATCATAATATATACGAATTATATACTTTTTATTTTGAAAAGCAAATAAAAAGTATATAATTCGTATACTTTTTATTTTAAATTCATAGAAAATTTGTATACTAAGTATAAATTTAGCATTGAATAAATTATAATTAAGAAAAACAGTAGCTATGAACTATATCTGATCTAAAAAATCCCTACTAGAATTTATCGAGAAATCTATTTGAAAAATAGTAAAAGAAAAGAATTATACCTTTTCTGACCTTTTTGCGGGTACAGGAATCGTATGAAGATATTTTAAGGAAAAAGGACATAGAGTGATAGCAAACGACCTACAATACTATAGTTATGTAATAAATAAAAACTATATTGAGAATAATAGTCCTCTAGAATTTAGATGATTGATTTCATTCATTTGAGAATTAAAAAATGTAGATATTAAAGAAAAACAAAACCTGGTACTGAACTATCTAAATTCTCTCAAGTGAAAAAAATGATTTGTATACAACAACTATTCCCCTGGAGGAACGAAGTGAAAAGAACATGAAAGAATGTATTTCTCAGATGAAAATGCAATGAAATGCGATGCTATCAGGGCTACCATCGAAGAATGGAAAAATAAAAATCATATCACTGAAGGTGAGTACTTTTTCCTCCTTGCCACACTTTTAGAAAATATTGATAAAGTAGCAAATACAGCTTCTGTTTATGGAGCATTTTTAAAGAAGATAAAAAAATCTGCTGAAAAATTAATGTGATTAAAGCCAGCTAATTTTCTAATAAATGATCACGAGAATAGCGTCTATAACTCTGACGTAAACGAGTTAGTTAAAAATACTTCTCATCAGGTTGTCTATCTCGATCCTCCATATAATGAAAGACAATATAGCGCTAACTACCATGTACTTGAAACGATAGCAAAGTATGATAACCCAGTACTAAAAGGAAAGACATGAATGAGAGACTATAGCAAACAAAAATCACTCTATTGTAAAAAGGCTGAAGTAAAAGCTTCATTTAGAGAGCTTGTACAAGATATAGATGCTCAGTACATATTCTTAAGCTATAACTGTGAGTGACTTATGAGTCATGAAGATATCAAAGAAATAATGTCAGAGGTTTGAGAGTATGGTGTTTTCAAAAAAGAGTACAAAAGATTCAAAGCTGATAAAACAGAGAATAGAAATCATAAAAAAAATAGCGTAACTGAATACCTCCACTATGTAATAAAAAAGTAGAAAAATTTTATTTTTCTACCCATATAATATCTGAATATATTTCCCCATTTCAGAAATCAAGTTTACATAATTTATCCTCATCAAAAGAATTCATATACCTATCTATCGCCTCTTCTAAGAGAGAAATTTCAGCCTTCATTTTCCGATGTTCTTGGGTTTGTGAATCACACAAAACAATAAACAACCTATTACTTAAATGCTTTCTTCATTGTTGACTCTGATTTTCATAGAGCCATTCTATAAGTTCTTTTTTATTTTGTTTTCCATACTCATATCATTTAGGGAATTGTCTCGGATAAACACTTGTTTTATGGTCAAATGAAATGCCATTAATAGAAAAATCAACCAGCTTATCATAGCTATTTTTATTAGCTATTACATTTTTATGCTGAGAGAATATATACTCTACTCACATAGCACTCCAAAAGTTATACCATCTGTTCATAGTATAATTCTTAAGTTTCGGCTCAAAAGAAGCTACTCGTTCTTGAAGCTCTCAAAAGGTTCTTGTATCATAAATAAAGTTTGTCTTCTGGTCCCAGTTATCTTGTTGCTTTCTCCCCCATTTATATTCATATTGCCACATGAGTTTTAGTGCTTTTTCTAGTATTTGTAAATCCATTGTTTTCACTAAATAATAAAAAGATTAAGTCACATATACTATATGACTTAATCTTTAAATATCAATAAACTATTATTATTTTTCACCAAGTTTTGCTCTTGTCTCTTTTGTTGCTTCCACCATATTAATCAAAGGCTGAGTAACTTCGGATTCTTTTCTCGTCTTGAGTCCACAATCTGGATTCACCCAGAGTTTATTTACATCTAACTCTTTTACCATTTTCCATATAAGAGCCTTGAGTTCTTCTTTTGTTGGTTCACTTGGAGAATGGATATCATATACCCCTGGTCAAATCTGTTTATCATACCCTTCTCATATTGATGCCTCATCACCTGAACGTGAAGATTCAATAGTAATTACATCAGCATCCATTTTTTTAATAGAGGGCATTATGTGCTTGAATTCACTATAACACATATGAGTATGAATCTGAGTTTCTGGTTTTACTTTCGAATGTACCAGTCTAAAAGAATTAATCGCCCAATCTAAGTATTCTTCCCAATCCTGTCTTCTGAGAGGTAATTTTTCTCTCAATGCAGCCTCATCTATTTGAATAATGTTTATTCCAGCTTTCTCTAAGTCCAAAACCTCATCCCTTATAGCAAGAGCAATTTGGTATGCAATATCTCTGAGAGGAATATCTTCTCTTGGGAATGACCAATTGAGAATCGTTACTGGTCCAGTTAACATACCCTTCATTGGTTTTTTAGTAAGAGATTGCGCGAATGAACTCCATTCAACTGTCATTGGTTTCTTTCTCGTAACATCACCGAAAATAATAGGTGGCTTTACTCCTCTGGTACCATATGATTGTACCCAACCATTTTCTGAAAATATTATTCCATCTAAGTTTTCTCCAAAGTATTCAACCATATCATTTCTTTCGTACTCCCCATGAACGAGAACATCAAGACCTATATCTTCTTGTAGTTTTACTACCTCTCTTGTTTTCTCTTCGAGTGCCTCCGTATATTCTTCTGGTGTTATTTCTCATTTCTTAAATTGAAGTCTGAGTTTTCTCACTTCCTTGGTTTGTGGGAATGATCAAATAGTAGTGGTTGGTAACATTGGAAGATCTAATGCCTCGTTTTGAATTTCTTCTCTCTCAGCATAAGGTACTTGTCTGGTAAAATCTTCTTCTGAAAGCTTTTCTATTTCTTTACTTATTGCTGAAAGTTCTGAACTTCCTTTCTTTTCTTGTATTAAATCTTTATTTCTTGTCAAAACACCATCTGTGTCATTATTCTGTAACACTCTCTTAATATCACTTAGCTCTTCTATTTTTTGATCTGCAAATGCGAGATGTTTTCTATATTTTTCAGCCATTTTTACTTCTCATTTTGTTGTATATGGCACGTGAAGTAATGAAGAAGATGAGTTTAATACAATATCGTTTGTGAAGTGTCATAATTGGTCAACTATATCTATACTTTTCTGATAATCGTTTCTCCAAATATTACGACCATTTATAACACCAGCAAATAATGTTTTATCTTCTGGAAACTTCAGTTTTTCTATAGTCTTTAGATTGGCATCTTTTCCATCAACAAAATCAAGACCTATTGCTTTTGCATTTGTATTATACATAGCTTCTACTACATCTTTATCTGGAGCACCAAAGTAGGTTTGCAAGAGAATATTATCCTGTTTTTGGATTATAAGATCATACATATCCTTAAATATTTTCTTTTCTTCTGATGATAGATCTGTCACTAATGATGGTTCTTCTATTTGTATATACGCTGGACTACATTTATCAACAATATGTTCTATAATACCCTTATAAGATTCTATTATACTTGGAACAGAGTCTTGTAATCTTGATGATCCAATAAACTTAGATAGTTTTAAAAAGGTTAATGGTCCAATTAATGATACTTTTATATTACTAGCACTCTGAGCAACTGCTTCTAATATTTGAGTGTCTAGGGTTTCAAAGTTTAAATTGTTTTTATCAAAAGTTATATCTTGAGTAATTTCTGGAACTATATAATGATAGTTTGTATTGAACCATTTTTTCATACCCAACGCTTTCACATCTTTCCCATTTCCTTGAAAACCTCTTGCCATTGCAAAATAAGTATCTGTAAGGTTGAGATTCAAGTTCTTGTATTTTTCAGGTACAATTCAGAGTAACTGGACCATATCCAGCATCTTATCGAATAGCGAGAAATCACCTACATTTAAATAATCAAGACCTGAGTTATTTTCTTTTTCTAATCTATCTTTTCTAAGTGCTGAAATATCATTGAGATATTTTTCTGTAGTCTCAGGATTCAATGCGTCCTTCACTGAAGAAAAATATTTTTCTGTAAGATGTTTTAATTCTCTCTTTTCTCCAATTCTTGGATACCCAATAATTGCAGTTTCATATGCCTCACCATTTTTTTGATTATTTTCCATAATATTTTTTAAAAAAATAAAAACAAAACGTTTAGCTTTAAAATAACAGATTCATAAGGAATGTCAAATTTTATAATATTTTTGTTCTATTATTCATATATTTCTGAACAATATAAAAATGAAAAAGATATAGAAAACAATATTTCTATATCTCTTTTGCTAAGAAATTACTTATTAATATTAAAAAATTCTTTTGGTTTTATAAATATATCTTCCCCGACTCAAATTGCATATTTTAGCTTCACATCTTTATCATATATATTGTCAGTAGATAGAATGTCATAAATCTGAGCGATTGTTATTTGAGAAATATAATAGAGAGGTGATACTAAAGCGGTATTAATAAGAGGCATATCAGAACCATATAATAGTCTTCACTTCAAATCATTATTTGATAATATTTCCTTTAAAAACCTCATTTTATTTATTTGAGTGAGACTCGAAATATCAGCGTAAAGATTTGGGTATTTTCTAAACATATTGATAAGTCTATCATGGCTTCGTACGTTATCCTTTTCTCAGAGGGTTCAAACGTGAGCCGCTATAACTTTGACTCCCATTGATAATGGCAGTTCAAGTTTCTCTGGTTGAGACAGACTATTATCAGCCTTGGTAAAAGAGTGTTCGTCTCAGATATGTACGAGAAGCGGTATATCTAACTCAATCAATTTATTATAGAATGGGATATTCTTTTCACTTGAAGGGTCGATATTCATGATACTTGGCAACCATTTAATGAGGATAGCTCATTGTCCATGAACCTTTTCAAGTCTTTCGATAGCATCTAACCTGTTTGGATTTACACTGGCTCAAAAATATAGGTTATCATACTTACTGGTTTCTTTATATACAAATTCATTTGGGATATAGATTTCTGTATTCTCTAAATCAAGTTCATTATCAGAGCCTACAAATCAATCCATTGCTAAAATAACTGAACTATCTACATATTCAGATGCTTTCAGTCTTTCAGAAATTTTCCTAAATACTATTGCATCTCATTCTTCTCTTAGTTCTTCTTTGCTTACTCAAAATGCTTTCAGGTAGATAGGAAACTTATAGCTATTTCGAATAGATTCTGATATACGAATTCAGCTCCCTTTTGCTCATGTTCATGCAGTATGGGCATGCATATCAAAGAATCCAGACTTAGGAATTACATTAAGATCTTTCTCATTACCACTTTTAAGTGCATAACTTGCGGTTGCCAATAGCGATAAAAAGACCATTCTTTTTACCCAATAGCAGATATGACTTGATTCTGAATTATTTATAATGCTCTCTTTTTCATTTGATTTTTTCCTGAAGATATTTCACATTACGAATGAAGGTTTTACGATTTAAAAGTAATGCAAACTTTATAATTTAAAATACAAAAAAGTCAATATTATCTTACTTTAAATACACGTTTTTCTTTTTTTGCCTTTGAATCAATTACACTTCAAATGAACATTCAAATCATCATTCCAAATATCAATCATCCAGTTGTCTCATTTCACATAGCAAAGTCTACATGAAAGATACTTGTAAAGGCAATTCAGAATACCATTCACAAAGACATTCCAATAGAGAGGTAGTGTTGGTCTTGAACAAGATTAAGATCATTTTCTAAAAATTTAATAAATTCTTTTAGTTGTATTTTGAGATACTTCGTTCTATTTACTTGGATAGACGAAAGTTCTAATTTCTCTATTTTTTCTCAAACTGACAGTTGTTTTTCATCGGAAAGATTCGTATCAACTAGACTCTTTAAAATACTTAAAAAGCTATTATAGATCTTAATTTCTTTTTTATTTCAAGTGTTACTCATGAGATCATTCACAAGTTCTATTGTTTTATTTATTTCCATATATATTTTAATATTAGTTTGTAATATAGTTATTATATTCGTTATTTCAATATAACAATTTATTTACTTTTTCATCAAAAAAACTAGTACGAAAAACTAGTTTTTTAAATTATATTGTGGTGTACTATGTGAGGAAAAATTTGAACTCTTTGTTAAAGTAAATTAGAAAAAATTAAAACTATTTTTTATGAAATTCTATATTCTCAACAAACCTCATCCTTTTTTCTAAATCTTCAGAAAAATTTATAAATAATTTAAAATTTCAGGCAAGAGTTACTATTTGCATTTCATGATTCTTTAATAATTTATATCAAAATATTTTTTCTTCAGAAAATAAATTATCTATAGTATCAATTATTTCATTATAAAATTTTTCAGAATTATTGATATAGTTCTATCTTATTAAATCCTCATAAAAAATTCATGTATCAGTATAAGTGTCTAAAAATATATCTCTATAAGCTTTAATAAAAAGACTTCATACTATTTTCTGCTTTGATCTTATAGACTACTTTATACATAAGTCTTTTTGCTTACTTCTTATTCTGCCAGACTGTTTTCTTTCTCTTAGTTCTTCAACTAACTCATCAGCTGTTTGTAAAACAAATTTATGTAAATCCTCTTTCAAGTCCTTACTTGTTTTTCATTCCATAATATTGGGTATTATTTTTAATCTCTATGGATTATATCAATATATGAAAATAAATCAATTTTTAGGAAATATAGAAAATTCAAAATTAAATATTAACAAATAATACCATTGCAGGAAGAAGAACATGTAATACTATGTCTGCTGAAAAATGAGCAACCATAGAAGATTCTAATCCTTGTTTCCAATATAAATATCAAAATACTATACCTCAAATAGCATTGAGTAAAATAGTACGAAATATAATAACTGGAGTTAAATCTATCATACTTGCTACTGCAGGTAAATGTCATACTCAAAATAATATTGCAGTGATAATAATAGCAAAATAAATAATTCAGTTATTTTCTTTTTGTTTCAAGACTTTATTTAAAATCCAAATAACTAAACTCATTAAGAATAACCTAAGTAATATCTCTTCAGAAATTCAGCCATAAAAAGTAGCTAAAGCTCATTGCCATATAGGGATTGACGTATCTTCTAATATAACCACTCCTATATTTACAAATAATAAGTCTATTAATATAATTAAAGCCCCTGTTCAAAGTCAGAATAAAACAGATTTTTTAAACATTTTTTTTATATCTAAGCTTATCGTTTTATTTTTTACATATTTCTCTAAATACCTAGTTCAAAGTCATACTTTTTTTGATAATAATAACCCAAAAAATATTATGATAGAAAAAAGAACAATATTTTGAATAATTGATAATAGTAAAACAACAGGTAAAGGTAATGGGATTTGAATAAGTATATCTCATTGCAAAGATAACATATAAGGCAATATAGCTATAATGGATAATATACTTGCCACAAGTAGGATGAAAAATATTTTCCAATTTATTATATTTTTAATGCTCATTTTTATATATTTAGTAATTATTTATTATATTTAATTTTTTTGATTTACCAATTCATTAAACACCTAATTGGATTTGAACTCATTCTATTCTCTATCTATAGTAATTTATTATATATAAATATCATAGATACCTAACCGGGTTTGAACACAAAAAAATCGCTAAAATAAGAGATAACCTACCTTTCAAATATTAAATTTTATATTGGTAGATTATGTAAAGAAAAATCTGAACATCTTGTTAGAATAAATATTAACTTATTAAGTCAATAAACTCCTTTATATATATCAATTTATTTTTTCAAATTTTAACAGTTCTTATAATACCCCTATCTTCTAATGTATCAATATATCTATTTGCTGTAGCTCTAGAAACTCCCATTTGTTCCTCAAAATTTGAGAGTGTTTGATATGGTTGAGAGAAAAGAATAGTGGTTATTTTATGATAATCAACATTTAACTCTTGAATATTATTCTCAGTAATTATTATTAGATCCTTAATTTTAATAATTTTTTTAGAAGTATTTTCTGCTTGTTTAATAACTCCCTTCAATAAATAAATAATGAAGTCTGAATAATCTCAAGTTCTCGTCGTCTTGTTTAACAATTTATAATATCTATCTTTTGTTTCATTAATATATTCACTCATGAATAATATTGGATAATCCAATTTTTTTGCTAAGATTAAATACAAAATATTCAAAATCCTTCAAGTTCTTCCATTTCAATCGGAAAATGGATGAATTGCTTCAAACTGATAATGAACCACAGGCATTTTAATAAAGGCATCAATATCATCCTCAAAATCATTTATAAAGCTCTCTAGGTTTGTTAATAATTTATTTATATTATCTTCACCTGTTGGAGGTGTATACAAAACCTCTCATAAACTATTTGATATAACGGTTCAAGGAATTTTTCTCACTCATGGTTTATTTGGCTCAATCTTTGACTGTAGTAAAAGTAACATATTATACCCTATTCATCACTGTTCCCTAATCAATCTAAATCAACTCAACATTGCTTCACGATAATATAAAACTTCTTTCTCAGGTCATGAGACTTTCTCTTTTTTTAGAGCTTCTTGTTGTAACACTTTTATAGTGGTTGTATTTATGTTCTCTATTTCATTAGATTTTACAGACTCTTTCGTTAAAAATGGAGAAATTAATATTTCAAAGTTTGGGATAAGTTTAACAAGCCCATTCAATTTCCCTACTGTTTCACTTGCCTTAATGGCAAGCTTTAAAAACTCTTTTCCATCAAAATCAAACTTTCAAGGTAATAATGGTAAATCGTTGTATGGCTGATCCTTACTATAGTGAGTCATGACAATTTATTAGAAGTTATATAAACATATAATATTAATATTGTATTTAAAGTCAAAGTTATATGTATCAAAAAACCATATTTTTGATACATATAAATATTTTTTGTGTATTTTTAAATATTTTTATGGCTTAAAATAAGTATAATATGAAAATATAAGACCCAAAAAACGTGATAATGTATCACATGTGATACACATAAGTATATAAATTGTATATATTATTGTCTTTCTTTTTTAAAAAACTTTCTATTTCAAATATAAAATTATCTCATTTTGATAAATTTAAGATATAAGTTTTTTATCAATTAATCTATAGTAGATTATTCAAAAACCAAAAACAATCACTATAATAAATGGTAAAATATTATAAACAGTTTCAAGTGTAAATAATTCTACCATATATCAAGCTATCGTTCAAAATGCAAAATATCAAATAGAAACTGCAAACGAGAAGATAGACAATATAGTCGATTTATGTGTTTTTGGAGAGTGTTCTATTAAATAGGTATTTCATAATATCATTATAAAACCAAATAGTATTGATAATAGAACTATTGGTAACAATCAAAGCATATTGTCAAAAATACTAAACATAAAGCTTACTATTATTAAACTTATAAACATAAAATTTAATATAGAGAAAGTTTTAACTTTCTCTTGTGCCTTTTTAACAATATAGCTTCAAAAAGCAGAAAATGCTGATATAAAGAAATAAATTATTCATACATCTTTTATATTTAATCAAATTTCCTCTAAATACGGTTGATATGTAAACCAGTATATATTTGCTATTCAAGAAAAGAATAATCATCAAAATATTACCATAAATAACATCTTCTTTCTCTCACTTAAGAAGATTACGGCCTTCTTTATATGTTTAAAGTCTGTTGTTTCTTGTGATAATTCTTGTTTCGGAGAATGTATAAAAAATACTAATATTATAGCTATTATATAACAAATAATTGAAGCTATTATTGGATATAATTCATTATAAAAGAATAAATATCAAGCTAATAATGATGATAAAGCTCTTCAGGTAAATAATGTAATATATTGATTTGATTGTATCTTATTATATTCTTTTACTTTTCACTCTTCTTCAAGATTATCGTGAATTAGTGCTTCTAAGCTTCAAGATGTAAGAGCATATCAAATTCATAAAAAGAAAGCTGATATAAGAAATAAATATACTTGAGTAGCCCATAAATAAAATGAAAAACCAATAATTCCAGCCAACAATCAAAAGATGTAAATTTTCTTTCTTCAAAATCTATCTGCCCAACCTCAAGAATGTACTTCAAATAATAAAGTTACTAATCAAGAGAAAGTACTTATTAGAATTGCATTCCCTATTCAAAAATTTAAGTAATTTACAAAAAAGAAATACCAGACTGGTATAAGAAACATACAAGCTTGAAAGAAATTGATAGCATAAAATAGTAGTATATTATTTTTTAGTTTCATTTTCTAATAGTTATTTTTTATATATTTTATTCTTTCTAAAACCTTATTACATTCAATATCTACACTTTTAAAAAATCTTACTAACTCATCTCTATCTTCATCTTCCCAATAACAAATATACCTTCTTTAAATAAAAACTTTCTAAATTTAATAAAAATTTCTCTTCTAAAACATATCATAAAAATATTGAACATTTTTAACTCTAACATATTCAACATCTCTAGAACCATTATTCTCAAAAAATCTGTCAATAATTTGATAAATTTCATTCCTAGATTTATCAATATAAACACTTTCTTTCATCCTTTTTAAATTATATAATTATTATGTATTATACGCATAATTATAAAAAAGAAAAATAACAAAAAAACTCTCTTTATACCTAACGGGATTTGAACACCCCCTTAAAATCAAAACTCTTTTACCGAGAAACCCCTTTAATAAAGAGAAACCTACTAATTACAAAATAAACTCTTCTCCTCAAAAAACCCATTTTTTTCAGAAAATTACAACAAAAAAAGAAGAGATGATTGAACACCTCTTCTTCCCTTATTAATCAGTCTTTTCCTATGTAAAAAGTTTAACTTCAAAAATGGTGGACTATATTAAGAAAAATTTGAACCAATTATTAGAGTAAAATCATACTAACCGAAAAACTGTTTTCTGGAAATTTGACCCTAAAATTAATACCCAATATTCAAATTAACCCCCACTTGCTGTCTATCATATTCATAGAGGGGGAGGTTGCTGTCATTCTTGGAATAAGAATAATTGAGGGATAATTTAGGCTGAATACCTTTCCTTTTTTTAAATTTATAGGAAATTTCTGAATAAAGAGAATACATTTTATCTTTTCTCTTTTCATCAAAGGCATTTTCTTTTTCTTTATAGGAAGTATTGCTGAAGGAGGGAGAAAGAAATATATTTATCTTATTAAAAAATGGCTGGGCATATTGCAAGCTTACTCCATAGGCATTATTGCTATTTATATCGTCTTTTGCGTTATCTCTGCCAGCATATCCACCAATACCTATTATATGGGTTCTGTTTCTATCAAAAGAATATGTCAAATTTGGTCTATAAGTAATATTATTTCCGTTTCTAGCTTTGATAGTTCTGTATTTTCTATCTTGTAATACAACCTGATTATCAAAGATAATGTTTCTTTTTTTTCCAAATTCAAAAGTTACCTTTGGGTTTAATCCATAAGTATAGTTATAATATGAATCTTCATGTCCTACACGAAGTCTATTTGCCACTAATGGCAAACCATAAGTTACATTGCCTCTTTTATGATAAATTCCTGTATTGGCATAAAGGCTTACTAAATCAAAATTATCTAGTTCTTGATAATCTGTTCTTGCTACCCCTACATTACTTGAAACCTGCCAATTATCCCAAAAGATTTTTTGATGTTGTAGAGCAAGGTTATATTTCATGGCATTATCGCTTGCCTCTTTTGAATCCTCTGAAAGAGTAAATGGAAGATTAAAGAGCAAAACTGTATCTTCTGTTGTCGCTGCATTTGCGTTGCTATCGTGCATATATCCAATATTAGCACTTACAGACCAATTTTTTGGAAAGCCGTTTGACTCTATCATTTCTATTCTTTTTAGTTGTCTTTCAATTTGAAAGGAAACATTTTTAGGTAAATTCTCCACTTTCTGCACTGTTAAGAATTCTTTTTTAGAATTTTTAAGGTCTTTATTATTTAAATAAGCAAGAGCAAGTTCTAGTCTAATTCTATGTTGGTTTGGTGCTTTTGCTAAAGCTTGTTTAAAATATTGAATAGCTTTGTCGAAGTTCTTTACTTTGCTATTTGCAACACCAAGAAAGAATATGGTATGATTATCAAATTTTCCTATCTCAACTGATTTTTCCAAAAGAGATATTGCTTCAATATACTCTCCTTTTGAGATAAGTTTTTCTGCCTTAATATTTTCTGTTTTTATTTCCGATACTTCTGATTTTGCAAAGGTATTGGGAGTAACAATAAAGAGAAAAGTAATTGATATGAAGATTATCTTTATTAATTGCATTATCATTCCCTTTATCTCTGTGCCTTAAATATTCCACTCGCCCCTTCGCCTGTATATTTATTTATACGCCAACTGCCCCCAGCTTCTTTTGCCTGACTCCCATAAAAAGCACCGTGAACACCTCCACTTCCAACTACTGCACTGGACTTAGTAACATCTGTTCCGTGTTCATAAAACGTCCCATCTATAATAGCTGGATTATTAAATTGAAAAGTAGCAAATTCACTACCATTATGGATAGTGTTTAATGTCCCAGTAACCCCACTAAGATTACCTCCATTAGCAGTAACATTAAGAGTAACTGTCCCAGTGATAGCATCCTTTGTCACTGTGCCATTAGCAGCATAGTAATCTCCATTAACTGGTCCACCATATGTGGCATTTATATAGGAATGATTCGGATAGTCATTTGTTAGAAGTCCAAATAAATAACGTCCTTTATCTACGGTAATATTTCCTCCACCAAAAACAATACCATCTCCCGAAAAACTATCTCCTCCATTCCATTCTCCCCACCCAAGATATGAATATGTTACATTGTTAGCTGTGTCTTTCACCTCAGGAGTAGTGGAAATGGTTGTAAAAACTTTGTTATTCCAAGCTCCTATTTGAACATTTATAGGTCCAGTCCCTATTACATCCTGTAGTGTTGTTGCATCTGATAATTCAGTATTATATTCATCTTCTGCTCTTGCTTGGTGGATTGTAGCGTGATGGTTCGCAGGGGTATTAGTAGAAAATGTGACTAATGAGGAATATCCCTCTATTGCTAGAGTGTTTGTATCTGTCCTATCTCCTATAACATTACGCTTATTGTCGTTGTTATATTGTTCTTGCGACCATTCATCAGGTTTTTGAGTAGGGTCTTTTTTATTTTGATTTACTGGCAAATCATCAAACTGTCCTTCTTGTCCAATCTCCATATCAATTAAAATATGAGAATAGCGTACCAATGCATCTGTATTTTCTCCCACTTCTCTTAATTTAAGTTCGTACTCACCTCCGAAAAAACCAGCGTTTAGTTGATAGTTGTAAAGTTTTTGTTTGCTTAATATCTGATATAATTGTTCAGGGGTTTTATTTCGTTTTAAACGATTAATAATATAGTCTTGAATTATAATTTTTTCACAACAACCACTCACTAACTCTCTCTGCTCTTCTGCTTTTTGTTTTTGCAGTGATAATAAAGCAGTAGCTGTTAGGTTTTTTAATAATTTGCTAAATTCTTCTTTATTTGTTGCACCTTCTTGTAAATCTTCAAGTAAATTAATGGTTTCTTGGTTAGTTAAATGACTTGATATATTGAAGTTTTTATTGTCATTTGTAATAGCGTCTAAAAGTGAAGCATTATTAATAAACTCATTTTTAAATAGTTTTATTGTAGCATAAGCCTTTTCTAAATATTGTGAATCCCCACCTATATCTTTTACATTCTTTGCGATATCTATAGTTTGCAATACGTTGTCAACATTATTAGCAATACTTCTAAAAGTACTACTCATGTCACTATAATACTGAGCTATATAATTGTCCGATATATTATTTACTATATTAACCAAGCTTTCAGGCTTGCTGTCTTTTGTAATTTCATTAGGGAATAAGTTATCAGTTCGTCTTCTTGCTCTGTTTTGGCTTTCTTTTTCCTCAAAAACACGATATGCGGAATCAAGTTTTTTTACAAATTCATCTGCAAATATAATACTTGCTTCATTACTAATGTTTGCAATTCCGCTAGCTTGTACTTTCAATATGTCTAGTGGTATAGATATTGGTGTAATTGCATATGCAATAGAAACACTGTTAGCGAACAATATCCCTAGTATGCAACAAATCGAGAGCTTGTAAAAAAAGATTGTCTGATTTAGAAAGTGCTTCATATCATGCCTTATCAATAGTTTCATTTCATTTCAAAAATCACTGCAATATATTCGTATATCACCCTATTAATCATAATAATCATTTCTTTGATAATCAATGTATTTGGGATAAATTCCTATAATATAAAGGAGGTTTGTGTGAAGAAATAGACATTTCCATGTTTTTTAAACAATCAATGACTTTCTTAGTGGAATCAGCTTTTTCTTTCAATGTTCAGATATGTAAAAAACTAAAATTTTCATAACAAAAATCGATACGCAAAAAACGGTCGTAAGATTTGTATATATCTTGCTTCTTTTTAGTATGATAATCACTATGAATTATATGATAATATGTCATCATTATAATTCCTCATAGGATAAAGCCGATGAAAAATTTAGAAACAAATTTTTTCATAATTAAAATAATAAAAAATTAAATTGATTCTTATTATATTATAAAAGCACATTTTAACAAATTATTAAAAAATAGGTGAACCTCCCTGAATAATAGTAAATTAATTTCTCCAAGCAAAAATAGCCCTCAATTATGAGGACTATTTTGTTTATTGGAAATTAAAATATTCTATCTCCCCACCCTATCACAATAGGCAGTGTATCACTCTCAAGGAATAATCCCAACATCTCAAATTCAACTATAAGGGTTAAATTTCTTGGTTAGCAAAGGATAATCTCCAACAACATTGCTTGCATTTCTTTCCTGTTCGGGATGTTCCTTTCTGTAATGGCACATATCCGAATAAGATTCAAAAGAATGTCTTTCTGGCTCAGGAGGGTTAAGGATTTTATCAACACGACCGCAGACAGAATTTCTAATAAACTCCAATCTCTGGAAATAATCGGGTAAATCCATTATTTCCTTCACCCTTTTTTTGATATGAAATCGTATAGGAATTGAAATATCGTCAAAAGATTTGTTCAAATGGCAGTATATTATTTTTTCTTTCACTATCTCAATGAGGGTTCTTGTTTTCTCATCTAAAGAGCGAATATCAAAAAGCGGTCATTCTTGAGCATCCAAGTAATTTTGATACTGCTCTTGTGAAAGTTCATTTATTTTAAAATCAGAATTATTATTGAGATTGTCAATTTCTTCTTCTGTCTCTTGTAATTTCATATTCACTTCCGCTACCTCTCAATCCTCAGTGATAGATTCTAAATCCATATAACAAAGCCTACCATCATTTTTAATTCCATCAAATTCGAGGAGTTTAAGTTCTGATAATTTCTTGAAGTAATAATGCTTGTAATATGGAGTCATATACAGCATTATCGGCTTCTTTGAGGAATTTAAATATATCGCCTCATTATCTCTAAGAGTTCTAATTTCTGATATTGTTCTCAATGGCTCTTTCACATAAATCATTCTTCACAATCAATCAACCTCCCTTGCGATAACATTTCACATCATTTTTTCGAGTGATTCACAAGTTTTTAAATCACAACCTCATAAATATATATGATTTGCGATTCATCAATGAATGATTGTTTGAGCATCATCTCAATAGAGAGCATGAAGTTGGCTTGAATTTTGGCATAGCAAAGCCAATGAAAGCCTGTACTTACGAGAAGTAGTAATGACCGTTGGAAAATTTTTCCCCATTCTAATTTGACCAGCTTCATCTATGATTCCAACCACATCTAAATCTTTTTTATTTGGTAAATTTTCCATGCAACTATTAAAAAATTGCGTATAAAAAATAGAAATTAATACCGAATAGACATGAAGCAAATGTCATGGCACTTGAAGATAATAAATAACTTTCTTTTTTCTTAGTTCCTTAAAATTAATAGTATTTGAACTGGTTAATTTTGCCACCTCTTCATTTCATACTATATTGAGTGAAATAAGAGCGGTAGCAACAAATCAAGCAGTTGTTTTTTCATTTCAAGAAATAAAACCCCTCCAATCATGGAAAACTCCATAATCTGCATAAGTAGAAATAAATTTATCAAGTCATTCTCCATTTTCTCCAAAATTATTCAGTAAATATCTGAGTTGAGAAAGGGTGCAAAATTTAGAATAGTCTTTTATTCCGCTCTTTTTCAATTTCTGCCTTTGTAAAACAAGGCAAGCAATCAGTATTTCAAGTAGTTTCATAGCCCCATTATTCCAAAATGAGTCTCATTTACTTGAATGACTGCTGTGAATGAGTATATGAGCTATTTCTGATATGGATTTATGGTCACTTACAAATGCAAGAGGGTTATATTTTTCGCTGATTCAAAGATTGGTAGGATTTAAAATTTTCACCTCATATCATTTTGCCTTCATAGCTCATGAAGTTTTTAAGAAAAGCTCCCCTGAAATATCTACTGTCAAAATAGAGCAATTATCAAGTTTTAATAAATTTGGTATGGCAAATCACGAAGACTTACCCCCTCATACCTTTCAAACGAGGAGTAAGTTTGTGTAACTATCCTTGCGACTTAATCTATCATAGAGTCAATTAAGCAGTAATCATCTATGAAAAGGATTTAAAAGATAACTTCTCAAAAATATATTCATAAATCCTTCTTGATGAATGAACGCTCTGACAATGAGTCTCCATAAAAAAGAAATTGGAACAATAATGATATGAAAAAATGATATTTTCACTTTCTCTAGCAATCATTTGAAATGTTGACGAGAAAGATTGCTGTAAACGATGTTTCTTTGCCCTTCAGAGCATTTTTTCTTTCTATGATTACGAATGAATTTGCAAACATAAAAAAATACTCCTGAGAGGAGTATTGCAGGAATGATATATTCCCAGAGTCGTATTGTATCGTGAGCCATTGTTTCTTCATCAATATAGGCATATGTTTTTTGAGATAGGAGGAGTAAGGTTATGAGCAGTGATAACAGAAACGAAAGGAAAAGTGACGATAGAAGAATCGTTGGAATCTGACCTCTTTTTATCCCTTTCGTTTGGTAATATGAATATTCACCAATTTTCCTGTAGAGATAATTTTGAATTTTCTGAGGAAGAAGATTGAAAAATTGAGACAATAAAAAAATAGGGCGAAGCCTATTGTTTTCTTTTCCTCCCTTTTTTCAGATGATGTCATATTGCGTGCCTCGTTTTAGCTTATTTCCTCAGTAACCTAAAACATTGAGTAATTGTCGCTTGGTAAGAATTGGTTTATCTTCTCAGTTGAGATATAAATTGTTCTCCCTAGTTCCTTTTCTCTTTTTCAGAGATTTTGAGGTTTCTTTGACCTCTTTTGTATTTGTTTTCATATATATTTTATGATTACAAAAATAAAATAATGGCTTGTTAGAGCCATAAGATATTTTATCATATAACTCTCTGAGAGCTGATTTTTATGAATTTACAAAGGGGATTCTTTGGCAATTATTTATGTTAATACTCCAAGAAGATTGTTTAAAAACTTCTCATCTTTTGCTTTGAGGACTTCCACTAGATTATCAATCAAATCATTTCTCCTCATATCAATATTGCTATTAATTTCAATGATATTTCTATCAAATAATTGCTCTATCTGAACATTCAAAACCTCAGCTATTTTTGATATTAATTCTATGCCAGTTGAGGGAATGCCTCTTTCAATATTTGATACTGTTTCCTCACTTTTACCAATCATATCAGCAAAATCAAACTGAGTAATTTTTCTTAATTTACGGTAATATTTAACATTATTACCAAATTGTTTTTTAATGTCTTTTTCGGTCATAACAATACTAAAGAATATTCATAATAAATGGACTATTCTTAATTATGTTACGGGTCTTTTGTATCCACCACCGAGCAAAACTACGCATAGTGTTGACTATTATATATACCGCAGTTAAACTACGGATACATATATTATTTACTCAAAACTATTGTGAAATTATGAAAAAAATCTCATTTTTTATGCTATTTCTTATATTTTCTTCAAATGCTTTTGCTGGCAAAGGCTGGACTATGCTACTTGAAAGCAATACTTACAGGGTCATAAAATATAATGGCTCAAGAGTAGCAGAATTGAACTATAACGGAAAATGGAAAATAAATTGTCTGAAAGGAAGAAAAAGAGGAAAAGTTGGTCGTAAATATGACACTTTAAAATTAGCTTCAATAGCTGTTCAGTCAAATTGTGATAAATATTAATTTTGAAACTATACAAAAAATCCATAGAATGAATATGAATATATTTTAATTACTTAATATTATGACTAAGGAGGTGTCATTAAATAATGATGTAGTAGAAAAAATAGACCCTGCACTTTGACAAGACATAGAGCAAATAGAAACAGAAGAGCATTTATGAATTAAAGAAAATTCTGAAAATGAGAAATGTGAAGCTCTTGATTCTTGTGCAAAAGGATTAACTGATTTACAAAAAGAACTTCAAGAGCCACAAGAAAAGGAAATAGTTGAAGAGGAAGAGGAGGAGAAAGCTATAGAAAAAGTTCCCTCAAAAATTACAGAATGAGAGATTCAGAGTAATTGAGAAATTTTATTCTTTTTTGATGAAAAAGAGTTTTTTATTCATCCTGATTCTATCCAAGAAAATGGAATTTGATATTCTGGCGAATTTCACAATATTCAAAATCTTACTATCACCACCCCACAATGAAATTTTGTGATTCAAGACGGATATGTTTATAATTGGAGCAACTCTATGGAGTTTTATGTAAATAAAATTAAGGATGCTATGTGAGAGCATAGCTCTTACTCAAAATATCATGATATTTTGAGTGAGAGCATAGCTCTTACTCAAAATATCATGATATTTTGCAGGGCTGACAAGGGAAAAGTCTTACTTCTATCAATTTTAAAAATTATCAGAAGAATATTTATATCCTCAATTCGATTCTTGATTTAGAATTATCAAAAAATACGCTTGATGAAAATGAAAAGAGTGAGTTATTGATTGGGTCAGCAGAAAATTTGAATTTGACCTATGAGATTGATAAAATTTATATTGAGGATTTGAAAGATTCAGAACTTTTGGAGGTAGTTCAGGAAAGATTGAGTTGAATTTTGGATAAGGGGGTTTATATTTGTTAGCTTACAAAAAAACATAATTAATGTGATACAACTCAGTTTTCAAAAATAACTTTTAAAATGCATCCAGAATTATCTCAAGATTGTCTCCCAAAAGTGCAACAAAACATACTCCCAAATCACAATGGTTGGGATATAGTGAGTCAAAAAAATAATGGATATACTTGGGAGTTAAGAAACAACAATAAAGCTCAGAATAAAGATGAAAAACCCATAATCAACAAAGAAGAAATTATATTTTTGAATTTAGAGGAGATTTTTTTATTAGAAAAAGACATATCGAATAAAAATTATGATGATGAAGAGATAAAAAAAGAAATAATAGATGAACTTACTTTTTTAGTATCCTCTTCTATTTCTAAGGGGAAAAATAGTATAGTGAACGACATAGTAGATTCTTATAAATTTAGACGGAAGTATGATTCCATTCTCTCTGAACTAAGAAAACCTTCTTTTGTTACTACAAAGTCAAACAATGTATATAAGAATTTACAAGATAAAAATAAACTACAAAAACACTTCTCTTCCTCGACGGCATTTTTAATAAAATTGTCTTTCCCAAAAGAAATAAAATTTATAGCTAGTTATGAGCATTATAAATTGCTTACATACTATATATCTGCTGTTAAACATTCTCAAAACTTTGAAATTAAGCACTTGTTAGAAGACTTGTATGAAATAGCAAAGATGGAAGATAATAGCGACCGAGATAATCATACAAAATTCAAAAAAAATACTCGTTCTATAAAAAATATATATGTTAGCAATGTTCGTCTTTGGCTCGAACATTATGCAGGAACTTTAAATATACTAGATTATTCTCAGAAAACTACTCCTAAACTAATAGAAGAAGTTCAGGCTAATTTTTATAATAAGAAAGGTAATGAAAATGACAAAAATAATGCCAATTTGCTTATAGGTAGTTCTTTATATGGACTTATAAGGATTATTGGCAATACACTAAGTTTTTTAAGGCAATGGCATGATGCATATTCTCAAATTACTGGAGAAAATGAGGCAGAATTTGGAAAAATAATAGATAAAATAGAGGAAAAGGCAGAATTTATATCCAATGATTTATATACGAATAATTTAGACAATATACAGTATGCGGTAGAAAATTATGCTACATTTATGATTTACAAAATAGCTATATTTTTGCTAAAGGTAAATAACTGTATAGAAACTAAAGTTAAAGAAAAAGGTAATATAAATGAGCTAAACCAAACATTTTTTATACTCAACCAAAGAGAAACCACGCTGGAACAGCAATATCGTAATATTAGACTCTTTCTTTACCATTACAGTTTTATTTTAGGGTTTGAAAATGAGCATTCCACTTATACTGAAAAAAATAATAGTGACATATTTGATGATTTTCTTAAGAGATTTGAGTCAAATGAAAATTTGTTGGAATTTTTGTTTCAACACAACATGATTAATTCCTACGTAAAAAATGACTTAGAAACATATATAAACGATATCTTAAACAAAGAAGAAATGATTTCTTATTTTGATTCAAAGCATAGACCGTATAATACGCAGTGGTTAAGCGATGTAACAGAAAAATGTAATAGATATAGAGAAGATAATATAGAACATATTAGCTTTCTGGAATCTTATTTTGCTGTAAAAAAATTTGACGAACCGAAAAAATTAAATAACCTAGAAGAAATTAATATTTTCCTAAATTCAAAGAAAATGAAAAATTCTACTCTTTATAATGTATCTACACAACATGAGGTAGAATTTAGGAAAAGATTAGCAAAAGTTGAGCAATTAAAAGGGAATTTATCAATCAATGAAGAAAAATACTGTTTAAAGAATATTATTGGCTTAGACTTATCACATTCTAAAGAAGACTTAAGAGAGTCTTTTACTAAATGGCATCGTTCTTTTAAAGATGGATTCTATCTTATGGACTATATTTTTGATAAAATTCAAGAGAAAAGTAAATTTATGCAAACTTCAAAATTTATTCTCAGCTTAGAAAGAAAAAATAAATATTTTTAATAATGACTTGCGAAATTAATACAATTAAAAATTTGGTTAACAGGACATATCAAGAATGCAATAAATTGTTTGTTGAAAAATGTTTTAGTGAAAATCTAAATACTTTACGAAATTTTGTATTAAGTGAGATGGAGGAAGATATTGATAACAATCTGAATTGTTCAGTTCAAATGAAAGAGATTCGCAATGATATTGAATCCGTTGTAGAAAAAATACGTGACGTAAAATGTAGATTTCAGTAGAAGAAATGTCAAATTCGAGAAGAGAATTTAAATATCAAGCAATAGAGTCTGCCAAGCTGATTATTTTGACATCAATTCTTGGGGGAATAAATGCATTTAGGGAATTAGAAGGTACAGCTATTAATTTCCTTCAACTTTTTTCGATTCTTACGGTTTCATTCTCATTACTTGATACATACTCTCTCATTATAGATATAAGAAAGTTATTTATTTATAACAATAAAGGAATTAACAAATTAACAAAAAAAGTAAAAATACCATATTATATCATTGTTGTTCCTATTAGATTCGTCATAGATGCGATTGAGGCTATAATTGTTGCACTTTGTATTGCTTCCAGAAAAAGACTAGATCTGTTATCTCATATCTCTTGTGTTGCATGTTTTATATGCCTTATTACTGCAATCTATAATCAACCTAAAAAGAATAAATGTGAATTTAAGATAAAAGACAAAAATATTGAAATGATTTATAAAAGTGAAGATTGTAACAACTCTATTTATCAGAAAGATGGTAAGAAATACAAACTTACAATACAAGAAGTTAAGTAGGGAAGATTAAAAAATATTAAACTTCTCCCTTCCCTTTCTCTTATATCCAAATAATCTTCTTATTTTGTCTTGTGATTTGAAGTATCTATCTTGCCTTAGCCCTATTCTTCTCTTTACACTTCCTCCTTATCCTCCTCAACTCCCTCAACCTAGATTTCTTCTCGCAATCATAAGTGAGAACATTTGCAAGGTCAGTTGCTAATTCTGGCATTTTACTAAATCTAAAAGAATATTGATTTTTAGATAATCATTCTTTTTTGAGATTCAGGTCAATAATTCAAGAAGCACATCTAGAAGCATAATATTCAAGATTATGTTTTTTAAGATTTTTCTGTAAATCATCCAAAGAATATGAAACAGAAAGAGCTTTTTCCGTTATTTTTCTTACTCTACTCAAATTTGCCTCTCTTCTCGTTTCAGAGCTAGAAATATTAATGCTATTCTCTCATTTCTGTTTCCTAGAAATATCAGAAACAACCATTTTCTGCTCAAGAATATTCAGCTTATTTTCAATTTCAATTTTCCTTCTTTTCCTCCTTTTATCATAAATATATTCCTCTCAAAGCTCAGGAAAACGAGTAATCTGATAATGCTCTAATTCTCTTCTATTCCTATTAAATCTATGCCTATCAGAAGAATTTTTCCTCGCTCATATTTCATTACTTGAAATCATAATATGAGCATGCGGATGCTCTTTATCTAAGTGAACAACTCAAAAAGCAAGATGAAGATTTGCTCTTTTCTGTATATATTCACCCATAAGATGATAAAGAATAGCTACCTGCTTTGATTTTGAAACAGGTAAATTCTTCGGCAAAGAAATTACTTCATGATGTAAATAATTTCAATTCTTACGTTTTTTTAATGGTTTGGCATTTTCCAAAAATGCCCTTACTATTTTTCTTCTCTCAGTAGGTTTTGCATGAATTCAATGCACGAGAGCAAGAGGATTCCCATTCTTGCTTCTCGCACAGTTTTTCAGCATATATTGAGAAAGATTATCATGATATTTACTCTTTCACGCTTTGGATTTTATTATCATCGTCATTTTTCTTCTTTTTCTTATTATTAATATCGTCAGATTCTATTCATAAAATCTTGTGCATTTTTTCAACACAAGCAACATTGCTATTTTTGAAATAACCCATTTCCTCAAGCAACCTCTCCCATTGATGCTCTTTGAGGACGGCAGTATCAGGATTTTCCAACATATCCGTCATGATACCTTTGGCTATAAGATTTATGTTAGAAGTTGTCTTCACATAAATCTCTAGCACCTTCCTCATAAATTGCTGGCTTTCCTCAAAAGCATCCATTTTCCTTTTATCAAGCCCCAGCTCTTCTTTCCCAAGAAGTCATGGAGATAAAGCCTTCGCCTTTATCAAATCCTTGTGAGTGAGCTTATTATTTCCCAAATATTTCCTCATAATCTCAAGCTCATCATCAAGGATTTTCTTTTCCTCCAAAGAAAAAGTAGAAATACAACGAAAATGCTTTTGGCTGTAATTTTGCCAATAGTTCTTTTGACATGCTCACATGCCAGTATTTGCTACTTGTTTCTTACTTGGTTTCATATTTGAAATTAAGGGAGGAAAGAGATAAGGGATATTTAAGGGAAAAGTATTTTCTCTTGAAATCGGGTCAAGGGGCGATGCTCCTTGCAAGGGGGGATTTTTTAAAAAATGAATTTTCGTTATTATGTGCAATAATAACATAAAAATTCATTTTGTACAAAAAATCCAAACTTGCTTGAAGAAGTCAGCTTAAATTTTGCACAAAATTTGGAAGGAAAAGTTTTTGATAGGTGGAGCGGTATATAGAGAATGGACTTGTAGTTATTCTTCGGTGTAGCGGAATCTGTCAAAAACTTTTGATTCGCCTGAAGCTGTCTTCTTCAAACAAGGGTTCGCTGGAGTTTCCTTATTTTGGGTGGGTATATATGAAATTTATTGAGATTGATTTGTAATAGGCAAGATTTTGAGTATATTTTCTGTACGCAAAACATAACCCATTACAAATAAACATTACCTCTGATGGGGGTAGGTTGGGTTTTGTTTTGCGACAATGTTTATTTAACCTACCTCCTTTTGAGTTAGGTTGAAAGTTCGCCAGAGCAAGCAAAAAGAGTCCCTATGGACTCTTTTGTTTTTAGAAGGGGCAAAAAAACTTCGCCCCTTTTTTTCTTATAATTCAAAATCTCCAATTTTTTCTAAAGTATCAATAATATCATCATCATTTTTCACTGAAAAAAGATGATTATCGAGCATATCAGAGTCAAAACAAGAGCAACAAGCGTTTAGGTGGATAGTATCGTAAGAATCCTCTTCAAGATATTTGAGAAGTTTTGTTACTCTTTCTAGCAATATATCTGTATTTTTATATTCTTCTGAATTTTCCTCCGAAATATCAAATTCGCTTAATGAATCCTCTAATGATTCCAAGGCTTTTCTTGTATATTCCTGTAATTGATGAATCCGTAAAACCAGCAATGAATCAAAGAAATAATTTATAGTTGCCAAACTATCATCAAATATTTGCTCTTTGCCCCAATTATCAAAAGTATGTTCTATAATATCAGGAAGAGCAATTTCATAATAATTTGCCCTTTCTACCAATATTTTCACATCATAAGAACCAAAGCTTGATACTTGGTAATAAAAGTCGTCCGTTGTGTAATAAGTCATAATTTTAGAAATTTAAGGTTAATAAAAACCTCTTCCTTTTGGAAAAAGGTTTGAGAGTGAAGCGAGCATCGCCTCGTCTCAAACCCTGCCCAAGTGGCGAACGACCATGAAAAATAAGCGAATGCAGTGAGCGTTTTGCAATTTTGAGAATCACCGAAACGCAGTGGAGGGAAAGGTGGAGAAAATCAGAATTTTTGGAGCGTATAAAAAGTTTTTTTATCTGGAGCAAAGCGGAAGAGAACCGCAGGGGAAAAAGTTTTTATGAAAGCGAGGAAAATTGTTATTTTACTACCTTGATGAGCAAAATTGTGGTTGTGTTGAAAAAAGAGAACTCTTCCTATTTATAGGAAGTCGTTATTAAAACATCTTCTAATGAAAGTTTGATTTTAGCCAACTTCTCATTAAAATATCTAGAATAAAGAAGGTTTGGAAATTAATATTGAATAAATGACAATTAGCTTTGAAAAAACAGAAAATGACTTAATACTTGTGTATGAGGCACGAGATAGCAATAGGTGGCTCTATGAAAAATTTAAGGAAAATAGCTCTTATTCAATAAGTCGTATATTTGATATAAGTAAAAAAAATCTTGCAAAGCCTTATGATTCAAATAAAGAATATGATGAAGGCGAGCCAATAAGATTTATTTTTGGGAAGAAGGTTGAAGCTGGCTATTTCCTTATTGAAAAGGAAATATTGGGTATCAGTTTTGAGTTATACTTGCACAGTTCCGTAAAGCTATCTTCAAAGCAATTTATAATATCACGTAATTTTTCTCTATTTAGAGAATTAGAAGAGTTAAAGCCTAAAGAAATATATATAGGTGGAGAACATCAAGATAATTTATCGGAGAAAGATTTCAATAACCTCATATCAACACTTCCAAGTAATACCGAGATACATAAGTATATTATCGCTCGTACAAGTAAAGTCTTCCAAGAATATTTTCCGTTCAAGATTGATGGAGAAGAAAAATATAACAACTATCTAAACAAAAAATTAAAAATAAAAAAAGGTAAAATATGCAATATTTTTGCAGAATCAGAACTAGAAAAGTATAGTATTTTACTGAATAAGCTGGAAGAAATGTTAAGTAATGGATTTTCTTATAATGAATCTCAGTGGCAGGAAGAAATATCCCATTTTATTCTTTTACTATTTCCTAAATATATAAAAGTTTTTAGAGAAGCTAAAACAAAGGGTGGTAAGAAAGTTGATTTTATACTTATTGATGCAAATGGTAATGTTGATATTTTAGAAATAAAACGCCCTCCGAATTCAAGTGAAGAACAATCTTTAGTTACAAAAAACCCTTATTACAGAGGAAACTATGTGCCTCTTAGGGAATTATCTGGCTCTATAATGCAAATAGAAAAATACATATATGAACTTAATAAATCAGGAGAAAGGGGGGAGATAAATTTGAATAAGGAATATGGGGATAAACTACCAAAGGATTTTCATATTAATATAACAAATCCTAGCGGGATTATAATAATGGGTAGATGCCTTAATATGTCCAGTGAACAAAAAAGAGATTTTGAAATTGTCAAAAGGAAATATAAAAATATCGTAGATATTATTACCTATGATGATTTACTAAAAAGACTTAGAATTATGATTGATAACTTTAAAAAAGAAATCAAATAAACAGCTCTATTTCTTTATACCAAAGACTTTCTGTATTTCATCTAAAAGAGGTTTGAAGTTTTGAAAGTTCTCTTTAGTTTCCTCAAGTTTGTTTGCAAAGGTTGTTTTGTTTTGACTCCCTTCCTTTAAATAATAACAGAGGATTTTTTTATTATCATCTTGTGTTAATGTCTGAATAATAGTTGAAAGCTCTGTAAGTCCATTGCTATTTATATGGTTAGTCGTCTTTTGTTCTTCCAAAAGATTATTATCATTTAATAAATCAAAACCAAATAAAAATTCTATAGGATATTGAATTTTATTGTTATCAATACCATCACATTTATGAACATCTAAAATAGGGATAACTATTTTTTGAATGTTCGTATTATTATCATTTTTGATTGTAACGCCTCTTCCCGCTGAGTCATTATCAACTAAGAGTATTAATTGTTTATCACTTGAATAACTAGGTAATTCCTTAAAAAAACTAATAATTGTATTCATGGTGCTTGCTCCACAACAAGGTATGATATCAATCTCCTCAAGATTTATGTCTTTTAAAACCTTCATTGCTTTCTCAAGGTATATTTTATCAGACTTGCCTTCTACAAATAGTATCTTATCTTTTGTGCTTTGAGCTAATAATGATATAGTATCAACGCTATCCTCTAACAATATTAAACCTGTCGCTAAATTTTTAATAACCTCTTGTTTAGATTTTTTTTCATCGCCTTGCAAAATCTTTCCTTCTTCCATCCAAAAAACACTCTCCTCTTCACAATAAGCAATTGTAGATGGGCTATGAGTAGTTAGAATAACCTGCATCTGAAATTGTCCAACTAGCACCTCTTTAACAATTTTAATAAACATTTCTGCCATAGAAGGGTTAAGATGTGCATCAAATTCATCCATAATAAAGAGCTTGTTGTAGTTGCCTGTTTTGGCACTACTTGCACTATCATAAGACCACAAAATGAGCTGTACTATCACTTTTTCTCCTGATGAAAGCTGAGTAAAGTCTATTTCTTGTCCAGATTCTGTAACAAATTTAGGAGTATAATTGTTGCTATTAATAGGTTTTGATATTGTATGTTGAAATTGATTATCCTTAAGCTTTTGATTTATTAAATCCCATGGAGCTTTCTCATATCCAGCTTTTTTAAGTTTTTCCCTTACCTTACTTTCCTTTTCCTCCTTAGTTATTTCTTCATAACATAACTTCAATTCTATTCGTTCCTTAATCTTGCAAAATTTAATAAAAATTTCAGATATCTTGATATTATTTATATTTCTCTGTATTTGTTCAAAGGGAATGTCAGGAACAATTTCATTAACATCAGTGTCTGAAAATTCTGTAATTTTCTTGTTATGTTGTTTTTCTATATATTCTAATATTTCATAATCTGCATTGCTCTGGTTGTTTTGTTGAAACTGAATTCTTGATTGTGGGTTATTTTTCCATTGATTTTTCCATCCCTTCAAAGTTTGTAATATTCGTGCTTCCTCTTGGGTGTATTTATTAACATCAGATGCTTGTAATAAACTGTCAGGATTATGGTTACAAGGAATGTAAAAGAAATCTCGGTTTGCTTGCTTTCTTTGGGTAGAAAGATGTTGAGTAATAGCATTTAAAAGCTTTGTTTTTCCACTTCCATTTAAACCTGTTAGAATGGAAACTTGTGGAATATTGCTCCAAGTTTGGATTTGTAATGCAGGAAGTTGACTTTTAATCTGTTGATTTATTGGCAGGTTTGGTAATATCATCATAAAAAAATTAATTAGTAAGTTTCTTAATACTCTTATTTCCGACCAAAGATTTCATTTGAGCAATAGCAAGACTATTTAATTTCTCTAACCTTTCTTTTTGTTCTAAATTCTGAGCTACTAGCATTGAATTGACTGATTCAAGATTACTCAAAACAATTAGCTGTTCTATTGTAGCATAATCTCTAATATTTCCTTTTAAATCCGAGTTTTCTTCTCTCCATTCTTTGGCAGTTTTACCAAAAAGAGCAACATTAAGTAAATCTCCTTCGGAAGCGTAAACAAAATTAGTTTGAGATTTTGAAATGAGTTTTGGAATAAGATTTTCCTTTATAGAATCAGTGTGAATTTTGTAATTCACCTTTGCCAAAGTCCTTTGTAGATTCCATTCTAATTTCTTGTTATTATTTTCTTCTTCTTTAAGCCTTTGAAATTCTTTAATGAGATAGAACTTAAATTCAGGAGAAAGCCATGCTCCAAATTCAAAAGCCATATCCCTATGTGCATAAGTACCGCTATTATAACGACCAGTTTTTGCAATAAGGCTTATACCATTTGTCTTGGTAGTCCATTTTTTTACTGAAAGCATAAACCTGTTTGTACCTGCTTCATTTTTAATTCCCTCGAATTCGGGGGAATTAAAATTAGGATTATT
>Ga0228666_1000156_pt1 | contig 45534 bp, 52 predicted proteins | sample 80DmetaG_FD_182702 | JGI IMG/M metagenome (GOLD analysis project Ga0228666, IMG submission 182702) | Seawater microbial communities from Monterey Bay, California, United States - 80D | ecosystem: Environmental > Aquatic > Marine > Coastal | place: USA: California | collected 2016-10-11 | reverse complement strand
AACAACAGTTTAATATCCCTGCTCCTGCCCCGGCACCGGTTAAACCCGCACCAGCACCAGCACCAGCACCGGTCAAAGAGGTTGCTCCACCGCCACCCCCACCGGTACAAGTAGCACCCCCTAGAATTGAAGAACCACCGAAAGCACCGCCTCCTGTGCAAGTGCCTCCACCTCAAGAATTTATGCCGGAACCATTACCTCCGGTACAGGTTAAAGAGCCACCACCTGCGCCAATTCCTGCGCCGGTTGCTCCACCACCGCCACCGCCACCACCACCTCCGGCAGCGGTTGCTCCACCACCGCCACCACCACCTGTGCAACCACAAGTGCCTCCGGCTATACCTCAAATTGATCCAGAGATTCTTGCACAGATACAACAAGAATTTAATATCCCGGCTGCGCCACCGGCACCTCCTGTAGCGCCGCCCGTACAAGTACCTCCACCGGTTATGCAACCTGCTCCGCCTCCTCCGGCAGCAGTAGCACCTCCACCCCCGCCTGTTCAGGTCCCACCACCTACTTTTGTAGATGAGTTTGAAGAGCCTTTGGCCATGGACGGTATGCGAGGCGGACCAAGAAGTGGTATTGGAAGTTTGCCCGAAGCACCGCCAGAAGCGGTTGTTCCACCACCTGTGCAAGTACCACCCCCAGTTGTTCAACCCACCCCGTCTAACGGGACGGTAAATGACATCATGCAAATGGCGGTAGGTAATCTTGATCCCGACATGCAATATGATGGAAATGGAGATGGGCGTATAACAAGCAGAGACGCTTTAATCTTTCAACAATCTGGACTTGCGGAAGTACCCCCTCCGGTTGCACAAGTAGAACCTGTTGCGCCACCGGTTGTGAAACCAGAAGCGGTTGTTCCACCACCTGTAACACCTACGGTTGATCCGTCTTTGTACAGTGATCCTGAATTAGGTAGAGGTGTTGAACCCGGTTTTGGCGGTACACGTGGTGTATCGCCCATGAGTCCCAGAGAACAAATGGGTTCTAACTATGTTGAACCTAGGGATGGGCCCGGTCAGGTTCCGCCCGGTCAAACGGTCGATATAAGCGAGCCTACAGGCATTGAAACAATGGCCGAGACGGTTGGACAAGGTGATTATCTTGGAAATACCGCAGATACCACAAATGCTATACAGTTGCCTGACGGCAGCACTTTTGATCTTGGCAGTTTAGATTTAAGTGGCATAGGCCAAGACCTTGGCGGTTTTGAATTAGGCAACGTTAACCTCGGCGGCGTAGACCCCTCTTTATATAGCGATCCAGATTTAGGGGGAGGTACTCGTGGAGAACCTTTACCGGATACAAGGGGCGGGGAACCGGCGTTTGATCCATTTGCGGGCGTTACTAGCGGGCTTGGTCCCGGTGGTTATGGCCCAGAAGGTGGTGGCTTCTCACCGGAAACCGAACCGGCATTTAATCCCCCACAAGGCGCTGTAGATGAAGTGGGCGGCGCTAACTTTACCCCAGAGTTTGCGGCTGACCCCGGTTTAGATTTCAGCAATCTTGATCTGTCCGGATTAAACCTTAACCTTGGAGATGGGTTTGATGCCAACGGGTTTGAACCAGACTTTACCTTCGGTGGACCACAAGGCGGTCCCGGAATGGGCAACGGTCCCGGTAACAACATGGGTAATCAAGGAAACCAAGGTGGTGACCCTTATAACCCGACCGTAAATGATACGGACAACCCCTATCCCTTCATTCCAGATGGGGTCAATATTGATGGCATGACGCCAGAAACGTTAGCAGGTCTTAACAATTTCTACGAAATGTACCCTAATGGTTTCGATTATAGTGGTATAGATTTAACCGGTATTGGTGGCAGCTTCCCCGGTGGCTTTATGGGCGGTTCCACCGGAGGCACTGGAACAGACGATGGTAGCTATACCGTCGATCCAGTAGACCCTGTTGGCGACTTAGGTGTAGGTGATGATACCGGTGACGCTAGTGACCCTATTGATGTTACTACTCCGTATGTTGTACCGGATGTTCGTTCAGCTAGTTCGTTTGGTTTGACAGGCGCAACGCAGACAATGCCCGTATCAGCTAATCCATTTAGACGACCCGAATCACAACAAGGACTGGGTTCGTTAGCCGGGGGTGGTTAAAAATGTTACAACAATTAATAGGGCCTGTTACAGGCCTACTCGATAAATTCATTGAGGATAAAGATCAGAAAGCAAAGCTGGCCCATGAGATTGGGACCATGGCAGAAAAACATGGGCAAGAGATTGCCCTTGCGCAGATTGCGCTAAATACCGCCGACGCTAAAGGGAACTTTTTCCAATCATCTTGGAGACCCTTATGCGGACATGTTTGTGTTCTTGGTTTAGCCGTAAATTTTTTAATCTCGCCAATCGCCGCAGGTTTTGGCATAACAGTCCCACAAGCAGACATGTCGGTAATGATGCCGGTGTTGATGGGAATGTTGGGTCTAGGCGGACTCAGGTCATTCGAAAAGACGAAAGGCGTAGCAAAATGAGTTTTAAGTTATCACAACGCAGTCTAGGTAAACTGGACGGTGTTCACCCTAAATTACAAGAAGTGGTTAAGTTGGCTATTGGCTACACAAACGTAGACTTTGGTGTAACTTACGGGGTACGTGACCCAGAGGAGCAAGCTCGACTTGTAGCTTCTGGTCGATCACAAACAATGAAATCAAAACACTTGGTCCAAGAGGACGGGTTTTGTCACGCAGTAGACGTGGTTGCCTATGATGGATCAGACGTGGTTTGGGAAATAAATGTTTACGATGACATTTGTGATGCTTTTAGAAAAGCAGCAATAGAAGTTGGTATCTCAATAAAGTGGGGTGCCGCGTGGTCCGAAGGTGACATTCGTAGTTATGAAGGCACGGCAGAAGAGGCCATGAATGCCTACATTGACTTGCGTAGAAGCCAAGGACGTAGGCCTTTTATAGACGGACCTCACTTCGAGATAATCGCATAAAGTAACAGTTTGTCCTAGCACATCCTATACATACTGTGCTACGATAATATCAGACATTGTTTGATATTATGCGAGGGGTAAATGGAAGACATTTATTTGGCCGAGGCGGTTTTTAGAATCTTGAGAGAAAGACGCCAAGGTATAGTAGACTTAATGATATATGGTAATGTTAAGTCTATGGAGCAATATCGTGAGCTTATGGGCAATCTGGAATGTCTAAATCACGTGGAACAGGAACTCAAGAGCCTGCTAGATAAACAGGAGCGATCTAATGACTAAATCTAAAATAGATTTGTCTGCCGCACCCAATGCTGCTTTTCAAATAGAAAGCGAATCGGGTCCGTCAGAACCAATCAAACCAGCGCCAGAAAAGAAGGGCACGACCCCTAATTTAGCTGACGCATATACTGAAAAGCCTCGTCTCAATCCTGAGATGATTGGTAAAACACTTCTGGATAGAATGCCGAGCCCTACCGGGTGGCGCATCTTAATTCTTCCGTATCAAGGCAAAGGCAAAACCGCAGGCGGTATTTTCTTGCCAACTGATACTGTAGAGAAAAACCAAGTATCAACACAAGTTGGTTACGTCTTAAAAGTAGGTCCTTTGGCTTACAAAGATAAAGACAAGTTTCCTACGGGTGCGTGGTGCGAAGAAAAGCAATGGGTAATGTTTGCCCGTTACGCTGGTTCTAGGTTTCAAATAGACGGTGGGGAGGTTCGTATTCTTAACGATGACGAAATCTTATCTACCATTCTTGATCCTGAAGATATTCACCAATTAACGTAAGGAGAGATAATTATGGCTGATGCCGAAAAAGAACAAGTCGAACTAGACTTGGGGGATTCACAAGAAACTGAAGTAGAAGTTTCTGAAGACCTTTCAAACGATAACGGGCGCTCGTCGAGTGATGACGATCAGTTCCAAAAAGCTGAAACCTCTACACAAAAGAGGATTGATAGGCTTACTAAAAAGATGCGAGAAGCCGAGAGACGTGAGCAAGAAGCTATACGTTACGCTCAAGGTGTACAGAACGAATCGCAACAAATTAAACAACGGATGCAAACTTTGGACACTAATTACGTGTCTGAATATTCCAATCGTGTGTCTACGCAAATGCAGCAAGCCGAATCGGCTTTAGCTAGAGCGATAGAGATTGGTGATAGTCAAGCAACCGTAGAAGCACAACGAGCTTTGACTGGTTTGGCCATTCAAGCTGATCGTGCAGCGCAAGCAAAAGCACAATCTGCGAGGGCTCAACAACAAGCTCAAGCCGCAGCACAGCAGCAGGTTCGTCAACCTATGCCTGCTCAACAGCCTAAAAGACCTGACCCTAAAGCAGAGCAATGGGCCTTAAAAAATAGCTGGTTCGGCTCTGACGAAGCAATGACTTATGCTGCCTTTGGTATCCACAAAAAACTGGTGGAAGAAGAAGGATTTGACCCCCAGAGCGATGACTACTATACTGAGTTAGACAACCGTATTAGTTCTAAGTTTAATACGGGTGCTACGGCTTCTAACAGACGACCCGCTCAGACGGTTGTAGGAGCCTCAAGAAATTCATCTGGGCGCAGTGGGAAAAAGGTTAGACTCACCCCTAGCCAAGTCGCGATAGCGAAGAAACTGGGTGTGCCGCTTGAAGAATATGCGAAATACGTGAAGGAGTAAAAGAGATGACTGACCAAAATAATGAAATGGGTACTACCATCAAACGTACTGCTCGCGCAAACGAAACTCGGGAGAAGAAGGCGCTTCGTAAGCCTTGGGCTCCACCGTCAATGTTAGATGCACCACCTGCCCCTGATGGCTTTAAGCATCGTTGGATTCGCGCCGAAACGCGAGGATTTGATGATACAAAGAACATCAGTGCGAAAATGCGTGAAGGTTGGGAATTGGTCCGTAAGGACGAGTACCCTGACTTTGAATCGCCCGTTGTCGAATCAGGTAAATATCAAGGTGTCTTTGGAGTAGGCGGACTGCTTCTTGCCAGAATACCGTTAGAAACTGTAGCCGAGAGGACTGATTACTTTAATAAACGTAGTCAGGACCAAATGGAAGCGGTAGATCACGATATGATGCGCGAGAATGCACACTCAACTATGAAGATCAGCAATGCTGATCGTCAATCTCGTGTAACCTTCGGTGGTCCAAAAAGATAATGGACTGCCCTTATTAGGAGAAACTAAAAATGGCAAATCAAAATACTGCCTATGGTCTTCGTCCTATCGGGCTTACTGGCTCTGCGGCTAATTCTACTGGGGTAACTCAGTACGAAATCGCATCCAATAACACTAACGCTATTTTTCAATATGCTATCTGCGTCCCTCTGGCCGCAGGAACTATTGACCAAGCAGGTGCTACCAATGGTGGTACTACGCAAGCGTTAGGTGTCCTGATGGGGGTGGAGTACGTCGATTCGGTTTCAAAGAAACCGGTTTTTATTAACTACTGGCCCGGATCGGGTGCAGTAAGCGTTGACACAAATCATCCTGTGAAAGCGTTTGTTGCAGACAATCCAAACCAACTGTTCCAAGTAGCGTCTGACGCTTCTTTGACAGACAAAGCAACTGCTCAAGCCGCCGTCTTCGCGAATGCGTCTTTGGGTACTTCTGCAAGAACGGGATCTACCGACAACGGTAATTCCACATCCGCCTTGGGTGTTTCAACAATCAATACTACTGCGACGCTTCCGCTTCGTATAGTTGGTATTATGGATGACGCGGGTAACAGCGATTATGCTGCTGCCGGTATTCCTTTGATTGTACGATTAAACGCTCATTTCAATTCACCAAGTAGCCGTTTTGATTCGCAGACTACTGCGTCTACAACGGGCATTTAAGGAGGGCTAAACAATGGCTATTTCTAGAGCCCAACTAGCGAAAGAGCTAGAACCCGGTCTAAATGCACTATTTGGATTGGAATATAACCGTTACGAGAACGAGCATGGCGAAATCTTTGAGGAAGAGTCTTCGGACAGAGCCTTTGAAGAGGAAGTAATGCTTGGTGGTTTCTCAACTGCACCAGTTAAAGGTGAAGGCACTGCCATCAACTTTGACGATGCACAAGAGACATATACCGCTCGTTACACTCACGAAACCATCGCTTTAGCATTCTCAATCACTGAGGAAGCTATTGAAGATAACTTGTATGACCGACTAGCGTCGCGTTACACCAAGGCATTGGCTCGTTCAATGGCTCAAACCAAGCAGATCAAAGCTGCCGCTATCCTGAACAATGCGTTCACGGCGGGTGCTTCTGCAATTGGTGATGGTGCAGCACTATGTTCTACGGCTCACCCAAGTTTATCTGGTAACCAGAGCAACCTTCTCGCCACAGCGGCTGACCTCAACGAAACTTCGCTTGAGCAAATGCTGATTGAGATTGCTGGTATGACCGATGAGCGTGGTTTGAAAATCGCGGTACGTGGTATGAAGCTTGTAATTCCAAAAGAGCTTCAGTTCATCGCAGAAAGAGTTCTGAACTCTAACTTGCGTTCGGGCACTGCTGACAACGACAACAATGCAATGAAGAACATGGGTATGATTCCTGACGGAGCCGTGGTTAACCACTTCCTGACTGACTCAGACGCATACTTCATCAAAACTGACGCGCCTAACGGCTTCAAGTTCTTCAACCGTTCGCCTATTAAAACGGCAATGGAAGGTGACTTCGATACCGGTAATATGCGTTTTAAAGCGCGTGAGCGTTACAGTTTTGGCGTATCTGATTGGCGTTCTGTTTTCGGTACACCCGGAGCGTAAACTGTGCTATAAAGGAGTTGTCGATTTCATATTGACTTCTCCCTGTAGACTCGGAAGGGGTAACGCAAGTTGCCCCTTTCTTTTTGTGTAGTCTTATTGTATCCTGACAGTATCCCTGACAGCCGCATGGTGCGTCTGACATAACCCACGACAGGAGATACATATGGGTACTACAACTTTTTCCGGACCAATTAAAGCCGGAACCATCAAAGAAACCACGGGGACGTCCCTTGGTTCAAACATTAAAAACACTGGTCAAGTCGTAATGGCGCAATCGTTTACTACCGGCTCTTTAGCAGGTGGTGCTTCTGCGGCTAACGTTACTAACGTCGTTATTCCAGCAAATTCACAAATCATTGATTGCGTAATTGATTGTCCTACAGCAATGGGCAACGCTACTGCGGTATTGAGTGTTGGTGATACTGTGGGCGGTAACGCTACGTTTGTTAACGCTTTTTCAATCACTGTAGCCTCTGGTGCTGGACGTAAATATCCAACTACCGAAGCTGGTGGTGCATTGGCTTGGGCAGATATTGGAACCGCGGACAAGAGAATCACTTGGACAACTGCTGGTGCAACAAACGCTGGCGAAATTCGAGTAACGGTTCTGTATCAGCAAAACGCTAACCTCGTTTAAAGGGGGTTTGCATGGCTGGTTCTGATGTAAGATCAAAAAGATTAACCGCCACCGGCTCTGCCGGTGTTGGACCTGCGCGTATTCGTCAGGTTCAGGTTAAAACAACTACTGGATCGCCTCGCATCACTTTTACTGACGGTAACGGTGGTACAACCGTGCTAGACATGGACTTGGACGCTTCAGATACACATTCTGTGAACATTCCGGATGAGGGTATTAGAGTAAGCGATATATACATATCTGTGTTTACGGCTTGTACCTCTGTAACGGTGTTTCACAGCTAGAGAGGTAAATCATGGCGTCTGATGTAAAGGCCACCTTTTTGACAGCTTCTGGTTCTGTTTTTGCAGGCCGGACTCGCGTTAAGGCTATTCATTACCAAGCGGGGTCTAGCCCCACTTTGGTATTAAAAAACAACGATGCTAATGGTGCCACTCAGTTAACCTTGGCTTTTGCCGATAACACTGACGATAACGTGTACTTACCCGATGAAGGAATGTTGTTTTCTGACGGGTGTTTCGCTGTTCTAACCAACGTCACCAACGTAACGGTGTTTTTTAACTGAGGGTTAGCATGGCTACTACAAAGAACGTCACTCGAACTCCATCAGGGAGAATTAAGTACCGGGGAGAAACCTTTGCAGGTTACAACAAACCAAAAAGAACGCCCGGTGCAAAGAAAAAGAGTGCCGTTTTGGCTAAAAAGGGCTCTGAGATTAAACTTGTTAGATTCGGGGACCCTAAGATGTCTATTAAAAAAGACCAACCTAAAAACCGTAAAAGTTTCCGCGCACGACATTCCTGTGACACGGCCAAAGATAAATTTAGTGCCAGATACTGGTCTTGTAAAGCGTGGTGATGAGTACATGGAAGTGAAAGAAGTATTAGCTAAACTCGAAAAACATGAGGCTGAGTGCAATCTCAGGTATCAGAGAATAGAAGAGCGTTTAGCTGAACATAAGAGCGCCTTATCGGCATTGGACGTAAAGCTTTGGGCACTGGCGGTCTTGATTATAATCGCACCTTTTGTGCAGAAATTTTTAGGGTGACCGCATGGCGTATTCTAAAAAATCTAAAAAAGCTTCCTCTAAAAGCAAAGGAAGCAAAATATGTCCCAAAGGAAAAGCTTGGGCCGAGCGTACTTTCGACACTTATCCTAGTGCGTATGCCAACATGGCCGCTTCTAAATACTGCAAAGACCCTAACTATGCGAAAAAAAGTAAGGGGAAAAAGAAATAATGGGCAAGTTGAAGGATTGGGTCGATGAAGATTGGGTCAGAATTGACAGCCAAGGTAATATCGCAGGTAAATGCGGTACTTCAAAGAATAAAAAAAATCCTGACAGGTGCTTACCTCGATCTAAAGCTAATAGTCTTAGCAAGTCTGAAAGGGCTTCGACGGCTCGTAAGAAAAAGCGCGAAGGCTCTAAAGGAAAGCAAGTGGTTTCAAACACCAAAGCCGCCAAAGTGGTAAAGAAAGGCGACGGTGGAGTAATTTCTACCAAACCTAAACGACCATTTAATGGAAAATCACAAGCTGGTACAGCCATAGCTAGAGGTTGCGGCAAAGTCATGAACAACCGACGTAAACGAACAAAGGGATCGGTGACACAATCATGAACTTAGCCTTTTACAACCAACCTGTAGAAAAAGCTATTGTAGAAGAAATACTACAATGGTCTACAGAAGCTTTGGAAAAGCCTAGTTCGTTTTACAACGACTTACCCCCGTGTCCGTATGCTCGTAAAGCTTGGATGGACGACAAAGTTGCCATTCTATTTAAGTATGATGACTCTTATCAAACCTTATATTCTTGTATATCCCAGTTCGACGATAATTTTGATTTAGTAATTATTGTAGACCTAGCTAACGATAAAGACCCTGAAGCATTCCACGATTACTTTTACGCACTTAATGAATTTATTGCGGCGGGTACGTTTATTGATAAAGACATCTGGTTGATGGGGTTTCACCCTGACGATGAGATAACCGAAGCTGCCGAAGCTACTGCTATAGAGGCAGTAACTGACACAGAATACAGCATGATATTCGTACAACGATTGTCCAAGCTACAAGAAGCAGCAGACAAGTTGGACAAAAAGGGATATTATGATAGTTATGATGGCGAATACAACGCTTGTGAGATATTTGACAAGCGAGAGCAATTATACAGGAGACTGAAAAATGGCGATGAAACCACGTAAGAAAAAAGCACCGGCTAAAAAAATGAGAGCAGGTGGAATGGTTAAGAAAATGCGCGGCGGCGGCATGGTAAAGAAGATGCGCGGCGGTGGAATGGTTAAGAAGAAGAAATAATGACTGTTTCTAATAGCAAAGATTTTGAACTGGACGTTGCTGAATACGTTGAAGAAGCGTTTGAGCGATGCGGCCTTGAGGTGCGTACTGGTTACGACCTGAAGACGGCAAAGCGTTCGTTAAATCTATTGCTGGCCGACTGGGCTAACCGTGGGTTAAACCAGTGGACCATTAAACAGCGTTCTTTAACTCTTGTGCAAGGCACTGGAGAATACAACCTGAGTGGCGATATTATTGACGTATTGTCTGTAATCATTCGCAGAGACGGCACAGATTATGCTTTAGAGCGTTTAAGCCGGGATGAATATCTGACAATTCCGACGAAAACGACACAAAGTAGGCCTAATCAGTTCTTCTTAGACCGTCAGATCACTCCAAACCTCAAAATTTGGCCTGTTCCACAGAACAGTACGGACGTTATTTATTACGATGCACTTACTCGTATGGACGATGCGGACGTTTACACCAACACAATGGACCTACCTTTCAGGTTTTACCCGTGTTTGGCAGCAGGACTGGCTTATTACATTGCGTTGAAGCGGGCTCCGAATAGGGTTCAAATGCTCAAAGCTATGTATGAAGAAGAATTTGATAGGGCCGCAACCGAGGATCGTGATAGGTCTTCATTTAACGTTGTCCCTAGATATGAATACTATAGGACGGGCTGATGGCAAAGTACGCATCGGGTAAAAACGCATACGCTATTTCAGACCGCTCTGGTTTCAGATACCCCTACAAGGTAATGAAAAAAGAGTGGAACGGATTGCTTGTGGGTCCAGATGAGTACGAACCAAAGCAGCCACAACTGGGTCCTTTTAGAACTGTATCTGATCCGCAGGCCTTACAAGGCGCTAGACCAGACTCTCCTAACCCTACCAGTGCTTTTCTTATTGTTACTACAAATGGGATTGTTTACTTAGGTAATGGTAACTGGAGTACAGCGGGAACAGCAGAAATGCCTTCGGAACTTGATATAACTGACGCTTTACAAGGTGCCGTGGGCACCGTATCGGTGGTGACACCATGAGTTTTACATACGATCAGTTAAAAACAGCGATACAAGACTACGCAGAGAACGATGAAACGTCTTTTGTAAACAATTTGCCTGTGTTCATACGTCAGGCGGAGGAAAGAATACTCAAAAACGTGCAGTTGAGCCTGTTTCGCAAGAACGTCAGCGGCAATATGACGCAGGCAAACCAGTATTTGGCTTGTCCTAGTGACTTTTTAGCCCCGTTTTCGCTTTCTTTTGTAGATGCTAACAGCGACAAGACGTTTTTAGAGTTTAAGGACACTGATTTTGTACAATCCTTTAACCCAAACCCCGCAACGACGGGTAATCCGCGGTTTTACGCGGTATTTGACGTTGATAATTTTATTATCGGTCCTACTCCCGATGCAGCAAGGGCTGTGGAGTTACATTACTTCTATAGACCGGCTAGTTTAACGGCTGGAGCAGGTTCAGGGACCACGTGGCTTAGTGAAAACGCACAAATGGCCATGCTTTATGGCAGCTTAATTGAAGCATATATCTATATGAAGGGTGAACAGGATATAATGGCTGCGTATGAAAAAAGATTTACAGAAGCGATGACCGGCATGAAAATGTTGGGTGAAAACAAAGAAGTAACCGATGATTATCGCACTGGTATGTTAGTGAGGCCGAAACAATGAGCTTCCCAGCATTAGAACTAGATATGAACCCTGACTTCAAGGTGGAAGTACACACCACTCAGAACCGGGGATTCACACCAGAGGAAATTGCAGAGAGATGCGCTAATAAAATAATATCTATTAGTGATTCTGCAAACCCTGCAATACAGGCACAAGCACACGCCTTTCGTCAACACATTGTAAAAGTTTTAGAATTTTACATGCGCGAAGCGATAAAAAGTGATAGAACAACCGTGTACAACGCAATTATTGATTCTGGTAATCAAGAACTTGCGGAACTAATTAGGAGACTGTAACCATGGCTTTCAGCGGAAACTTCATGTGTACATCGTTCAAGAAAGAGCTATTGTACGGTGTCCACGACTTTGATCTCTCTTCGGGAGATGCTTTTAAAATTGCTCTTTACACCAACAGCGCCTCTTTCGATGCTACGACTACTGCGTACACTACCAGTAACGAAGTAAGTGGAACAGGTTACACTGCTGGTGGCGGAGCTTTGACTAACGTCGATCCTACTTCATCCGGAACTACGGCACTAACGGACTTTCAAGACGAAACGTTCTCAAATGCAACAATTACGGCACGTGGGGCATTAATATATAATACTACTCCCAATACTACGTCACTTTCGGTAACCAACCCGAGTGTTGTAGTTTTGGATTTCGGCGCGGACAAAACATCCACCGCAGGTGATTTTACGATTGTTTTTCCAACTGCTGATGCAAGTAACGCGATTATACGGATAGCGTAATGGCTGACGTAATCGTCCCAATAGGCGGCTGGGGCCGTTCAGGTTGGGGCGCAGGCCCGTGGTCCCAGAGTGGGCTACCACAAGCTGCGGGTTCTGTAGGTTCAGTAACGGTTGTGGCGGAAGCCAACGTTCCGGTTACAGGACTACAAGCAACAGGTAGTGTTGGCAGCGTAACAATAAACGCAGCAGCCAACGTGTCTGTAACAGGGGTAGCTGGTACTGGCCAAGTGGGCAGTGTCACTACAACGGCAGATGCCAATGTTAACGTTACAGGCGTAGCGGGAACAGGGCAAGTCGGTTCGGTCAGCATAACTGCTGGTGCGAACGTACCCGTCACCGGATTGGCCGGAACTGGAGCAGTAGGCTCCGTATCGGTCACCGCAGATGCAAACGTAAACGTTACGGGTGTGTCGGGAACAGGGGTCGTAGGCTCCGTAAGCGTCGAAGCTGGCGCAATTGTACCCGTCACAGGACTTGAGGCCACAGGGTCCGTTGGTTCAGTAACGATTGTTGCAAAAGCCAATGTTTTCCCAACAGGTCTTCAAGCTACTGGTCAGGTAGGCGACGCCACTGTAGATGGCGAAGCCAATGTACCGGTAACAGGCTTGTCTGCGACAGGCACCACTGGATCAGTTTCAGTAAGAACGGGTCAGACAATTAACGTTGGTGGTGTGAGTGGAACAGGTCAAGTCGGAAGTGTCACAGTAGAAAGTGATGCTGTAATAAATGTAATAGGAGTCAGCGCAACAGGTGGTGTCGGAAACGTACTGGTATACTCTAACATTGTCCCGGATCAAAATCCGGGTTATAGTGAGATAGATGTTAACCAGTCGCCGTCATGGTCGGAGGAAGAACCAACCCAGAGCGCAAATTGGACGCAAATAGCAGCGTGAGGATAAAATAGATGCCAAGTACCTATACAGTTAACCTCGGTATTGAAAAACCGGCCACTGGTGAGCAGTCGGGTACATGGGGTGATACTACAAACGTCAATTTCGATATTCTGGATCAAGCGATCAATGGCGCAGAGCGAGTTACGCTCACTAGCGCGGGTTCATCCGGATCACCAAATGCTTTAAATATCACTAACGGTGCGACCTCTGATGGGCGCAACAAGTGGATTGAATTTTACAGTTCAGGCGATCTTGGGGGTTCTGTATACGTTCAGTTAGTCCCAAATGACGCTGAAAAAATAGTTTTTGTAAGAAATAGTTTGGCAAGTAGCCGGTCTATTTTACTTTTCCAAGGCACATATAACTCTGGTCGGGACTTAGAAATACCGGCGGGCGTAGACATGGTAGTTAAGTTCGATGGTGGCGGCGCAAGTGCAGCTACTGTTACTGACGTTTTTACCAAGTTACGTGCTACTGAAATTACCACACCTACTTTAACCGCTACTACTGCCGATATTAACGGCGGTACTATTGATAACTCTGTTATTGGTGGTTCTACAGCGGCAGCAGTAACCGGTACAGCGGTTGTTGCTAATACAAGTTTAAACATTGCAGGTGACGGCGCGACTGTTACCGGCATTAAAGACGAAGACAATATGGCGTCTAATAGCGCCACAAAGCTTGCTACTCAGCAATCTATTAAAGCGTATGTTGATTCACAGGTAGGCACGGTCGATACATGGGCCGAGGTTCTAGCTAATGGAGCTACGTCTGGATCAACCAACCCGGAGGTTACTGCGGGTCAGGCACTTAAAACTAATACTATTAACGAAACGTCTGCGGGCAGCGGTGTCACAATTGACAGTGTTTTGCTCAAAGATGACGTAGTTAATGCTACGGATATTGAGACGAGCAGTATTTCTGCAAATGACGGTACGCCATCGGCAACCATTGCTAACACTACCGGTAACTTTACGATCACCAATTTTGTATCGAACTCCGTAGATATTGGTGGCGGTGCTATTGATGGCACTGTAATTGGCGGCGCAAGCACGGCAGCGGGATCGTTTACTACTTTGGATGCTTCAGGTGCTTTTACTGGAACCACGGCTACTTTAACTACCGCTGATAACGCTACGCAGCTAACCCTTGTTTCTACAGATGCAGATGCAAGTCATGGACCTGTTCTGGATTTAAAAAGGGATAGTTCTAGTCCAGCAGATAATGACCCTTTAGGATTAGTAAGGTTTCTTGGAGAAAATGATGCGGATGGAGCGCTCACATACGCAAGAATATACGCAACTATTAGAGACGCTTCTAATGGCACAGAAGATGGAATGCTGTCCTTTAATACCGTAAGCGGTGGTGCGAATAAATCAAGATTAGAACTTGATACTACAGAGTCTGTATTTAACGAAAGTGGTGCAGACATCGACTTTAGGGTGGAAACATCCAATGCTTCCCACGCTTTGTTTTTAGACTCAGCTAATGATCGTATGGGCATTTTTGAAAGTTCTCCTGTCTACACATTTGATGTAGATGCGGAGACACGGTTTCAAAAACAAATAAATTACGGGGGTTACACTTCTGAATACCCTGCCGATGTAGTGACAGTCACTAGAGGAAGTGCTGCAAGCGATACCGCGTGGGTAAAAATAGGAACGCTAGACAATCCCGGTCAAGCTGACATTTTATATAGTTGCGGAACCTCTGCCAGTGAAGAGACTGGAATTATTAGTTTAGTACAGACTTATTCAGGTTCAAACCTCGGATTGACGGTAAAAAGACAGACTTACAACCGACAAGTTACTAAAGTACGTGTTGTGCAGGTCGGTGCAGGCGGAACCGACTATGAAATTTGGGTACAGATTGATAACGGAAGTGACCAGACCAGTGACCCGTATGTCAGAGCAATAGTTAAATTAGCGCAGACACTTTCGATTGCTAATCGTTGGACTTACGCTATGTCGGTGGGAACACCGGGAACTGCTGCAACAGAAGTAGACCTTGACGTCTCCGCAGGGGGGTCTGCTTCTAGCGCTAGAAACCAAACCGCCTATGCTGGTTTTACTAACAACTCTTTGGGCGCAATCTTCAACAATGACGGAGCCGATTCGGATTTTCGGGTGGAATCTGCTAATAACACCCATACGTTATTTGTTGATAGTAGTGCTGACAAAGTTATGGTCGGCACATCAGTTGCACCAAACACGTTTAGCGTTTTAGGTAGCTTTTACAACGCTGGTTTTTATCGAAACTTTACGGGTGCAGGTACTGCCGCTAATTATGTGGGAATAGGCCGAACAGACTCTGCCGGAAATTTAGTTGACGGCGTTCGAATTACTGGTGGCGGCGATGAAAATGCCGAAGCAAGTCATAATGGTTACTTTAACCTTGAGATTAGAAATAGCGGAAACTTTAGAAGCTTGCTGTCGGCTTTTAGTAGCGGAAATGAACTTGTCGTAAATGACGGTGGTCTTGACATGGACTTCCGCGTCGAGTCTGACTCTAACGTAAATATGCTTCTTGTTGATGCAGGCAATAACAGGGTAGGCGTTGGTGTCTCTCCTACAGCTAGGTTTGAAATACAAGATACTAATAATGTTTCTATAAAATTTGGGGATTTAGCATCATACCCTAGTAATGTAGTACCTTGTTTTATAGGTACAGGAACGTCTGCTTTAGCGGGTGTTAATGGTGATTTAATATTAGTGCCCAGAACAAGTGACCAAGGAAAAATAATATTTGCCACTGGTCATAACGGTGCGGCTTCTGAAAATATGCGTGTTTTTGATGGTGGCATTACTATTAACGAGGATGGTGCAGACCGTGACTTCCGCGTTGAATCAAACAACAACGCTAATATGCTGTTTGTTGATGGCGGTAATGATAAGATTGGCGTGGGCACAAATGCCCCGACCGAGATGCTTGAAGTTTTTAGTGAAGCCGCAAGTACAGCTATTGAAGTAAGTGCAGGTAAAGCCTCCACAACAACGGGCGAATCAAAACTTGTTTTAAGATCACTACACGCAGCATCTGGGACATCTTACTCAAGGTCTGAAATTGCATCTCTTGCAGTTGCGGGCGGTGATTCGGATTTAATTTTCCGTACAACGACTGATACTAACGGGCCGCAAGATCGGTTAAAACTAGATGCTGAAGGCAACTTCGACTTTAACCCTAACGAAAACAACAACATCTTTAGAGTAAGAAACGGTAGTTTGAATGATGCGTTGGTTGTTCAAGGCGGCGGTTCGGGTGTAGGCATTGTAGGAATTGGTACAGATGCGGCTTTGTTTTCTTCGGGTGAGGCCCTTGGTGTTAAGTCAGCATCGACCCTTGCTATTGGGGGTGAAAACAACAGCACCAGTGCTGCTACGCTGTATTTAAAAAATCTAGCTTACGACGGCACTTCAACTGAACGAACTTTAGTTTTTTTCCAAGCTAATAGTGGAAATCGTGGGTCTATTACAAGTAATGGGTCAGGGGTTACTTATAATACAAGCTCGGACATAAGACTTAAAACAGATATTCAGCCTATTAAAAACGCCGCTGAAACGCTTCTGTCCATGAATCCCGTGACCCATAAATGGAAAGCCGATCCAGAAGCAGACACAGTTCACGGCTTTATTGCACAGGAAATGCAAAACATCGTTCCTGAAGCTGTCTCAGGTGATCCTGATGGGGAAGAAATGATGTCTATGGATTATGGACGTATTACTCCAATAATCGTAGCTGCCCTGCAAGACGCCACAAACGAAATTAAAGCTCTTAAAGAAAGAGTAAAAGAACTGGAGGCTTCTTAATGAGTAGTCCTAACATGACCCCTGTTGGTCTTTTTCACCAAAGCGATGTCACAGATACGCGGCGTCGAATAATTTCAGGTTATTACGGTGTAACTAACGGCACTGCTACTAACTTTATTATTAACCAAGGCGGCTATGCTCGTATGTTTGTTGAGACGTTTATGCAAGCACAACATGGTTCTAACGGTTTTATGTATAGAATAGATGAGATTTCGCGTTATGGGCATAACCCAATAGCGTCAAATCAATCGTTTAATGGTTCTGTGGCGTACACGTCAAGTATAGGAGGCAACGCTAACCATAACGGTTTGACCATAACACCCTCCTCAAATGCAACATATAACTTCCACATGAACGTTTATTATTTTAATACAGAGACAGGGACGGAGGTTGGTTTTCCCTCGGCTTTGACACTTATAGGCGTGGGGATTTAATCATGGCAGTACATTCTTTAGACGACGGAACGATTATTTACGATACGTCCAATAAAAAAATAACGGGCGAACAAGAACGGTTTGCTTTTTTTGAATTTGTGGAAGCTGAACAACTTAGAATGCTGCGTAATGATCGAAACAAGCGACTGGCAGATTGCGACTGGGTTGTAACCAAACATGTAGAACAAGGACTGCCTGTTCCACAGGATTGGCAAACGTATCGACAAGCGTTGAGAGATGTTACAAACGACCATTCTTCTCAACATGATGTAACATGGCCCACTGAGCCACAACAATAGGAGAAATTTATGTCAATTTCAACAACATGGTCTATAAACCAAATGGTACACACCGTTGCTGACGGTGGTGTTTTTAGCATTTACTGGAGTGCTGTTGGTGCCAACAGTGAAGGTCCTGAAATCGCGTCTGATGGAGGACAACTTTTCGTGGAGTACGATGCGTCTTCCCCTTCGTTTGTACCTTATGCAGACCTAACTCAAGACGAAGTTCTTGGTTGGGTGTGGGAAACTCAAGGCTTCGACAAAGCTGGAATAGAGACAACGCTTACTGAAAAAGTCCAAAAGCAAATTGACGTTAATACGACAACAGCCGATGGGCTTCCTTGGGACGCTTAATTTAACTTAAATAAGGAGACTTATAATGGCGAAAAATGAAAAGAAAACCATTACTGTCAACGATGTGGAACACAACGTTGCCGACCTAACTGAGCAACAAGTTGCGATGGTTAACCATATTACTGATTTAGATAAGAAGCTAGGAAACCTACGCTTCAACATGGATCAGCTAAACGTAGGCCGCGAGGCTTTTGTCAATATGCTCGCAGCGTCTCTTGCTGAAGCGGAGAGTGCTGAAGAAGCTGAAGTAGTGAACGGATGATATGCCCTTACAAAAGTTACAGTTCAGGCCCGGAGTAAACAGAGAAACCACTTCGTATAGTAACGAGGGCGGTTGGTTTGACTGTGACAAAGTAAGGTTCCGTTTCGGCACCCCAGAGAAGATAGGCGGCTGGGAAAAATATTCAGGAAAGAGCTTTCTAGGCACTTGCCGGGCATTGAAACCATTCGTTGCACTAGATGGCGCAAGCTATTTGGGTGTCGGAACGCATCTAAAATACTACATTAACGAAGGTGGTGGTTATAACGACATCACTCCTATTCGTGCGACGACTGCTGCGGGTGACGTAACGTTTTCCGCGGTCAACGGCTCATCTACTTTAACAGTAACTGACGTAAACCACGGTGCTAAAGAAAACGATTTTGTTACCTTTAGTGGCGCGGTAACACTTGGCGGTAACGTAACAGCCGCCGTTCTTAACCAAGAATATCAAATATCTAGGATAGTAAACTCTAGTTCTTACGAAGTTTTGGCCAGAGAAGTTGCTTCACTCAACGACATTACCGTAAACGGTGTTTATAGCCCTACACTTGTTGTAGCTAATGGTTCCGATACGGGTAATGGTGGTAGTTCTGTTGTAGGCGCTTACCAAATTCAATCCGGTTTGGACACGACTGTCGCCGGAACGGGTTGGGGCGCAGGTACTTGGTCCCGTGGATCATGGGGTTCAGGCGCTAATCTGACCGCTGTAGGCGACATTTTGCGTATTTGGAGCCACGACAACTTTGGTGAAGACCTTATTATCAACGTCCGTAACGGTGGTATTTACTACTGGGACAAATCTACCAGTTCAGCACCTTTTGCACCGGCAGTAGAAATATCTCAACTTGCTGGCGCAGACCCTACAACACCGACTATCGCAAAACAGGTCATGATTTCGGATCGTGACAGGCACGTTATTGTGTTTGGTTGTGATGCTCAAGACGATATTGGGGTACAAGACCCCTTACTTATTCGCTTTTCTGACCAAGAAAACCCTTTGGTATGGTCCGCACAAGCAACTAATACGGCTGGTGATCTACGGATCGGTACGGGCTCTGAGATAATCACGGCCCTCGAAACACGGCAACAAATACTGGTGTTTACCGATAAATCGCTACACGCCATGCAGTATTTGGGACCACCTTTCACGTTCGGTATCTCTATGATTTCCGAAAACATTACTATCGCTAGTCCTTTGTCCGCTATTGCGGTAGATGACATGGTGATGTGGATGGGTGAAGAAGAGTTCTATATCTACACTGGTCAGGTGCAAAAGCTACCATGCTCTGTCCGCGCCTACGTTTTTAACGATTTTAACCAAGACCAAGCTGAGAAAGTTACCGCAGCCGTAAACTCCTCTTTTTCTGAAATATGGTGGTATTACCCGTCTGCTACAGTAACAAACGGGATAATGAACCAAGATATTGATAGATATGTTGTCTACAACTATCAGGAACAGGTCTGGTACTACGGAACATTGTCTAGAACGGCGTGGATTGACCGCGGTATTGGTCAATACCCTATTGCAGCAAGCTCTGACGGCTACCTTTACTACCATGAATTTGGTCAAGATGACGGCAGCGTAAACCCACCAGCCGCTATTAGCTCCTACATTGAGAGTAGTGAAATGTCGATTGGTGCTGGAGACAACTTCGTGTTGTTGAGCAAGCTAATACCTGACGTGACGTTTGACGGTTCTAGTTCGCCGTCTCCAAACGTAGACTTTACTCTTGAAACCAGACGTTTTCCGGGCGAAGACTATACACAAACAACAAATAGCAATGTAATTCGTACCTCTACCGTGCCTGTAGAGCAGTTTACCAATCAAGTAAGACTGCGTTTGCGGGGTAGATCGTTTGCATTAAAAATAGAATCAGACAATACCGGCGTAGAATGGAGACTAGGTACGCCGCGTGTTGAATTAAGACCGGATGGACGTAGATGAGTAGAGGCTTAGTACAACCCTTATTCCCAAACGCGCCTTCTGACTATAACTCAGAGTATATGTCGGAAGTTGTCCGTGCTTTCTCTGTTTTTCTGCAACAAGTAAACAACCCCGGTCCATGGCAAGCGTCAGCTTTGACTTTGCCAAACTTACAGACCGACAACTATAACCTTCCTCTTGGTGGTATTTTTCAGTACGGCGACGAATTGCGCATAACTGTAGCTAACAAGCCGTACCTGAGAGGATCACAAGCAGCGGGGGCCGTGGGTAACGTCACGGTGACAATAACATGAGTGATGGAACAATAATTAATATGCCTGACGGCAGTCAGTGGAAACCTTCCACTAGCACAGACATGGTACATTGTGCTAACTGTACTAATAAGGTCGATACTCCGGAGGAAATACTGTCCTATCCGAGTGGAAATTGCCCTGAATGTGGTTCTTCATGGACTGGAGGAGAGAACCGAAGTACAATAATACAGGTAACCATGCCTGAAAGCATTACTGGTGGAGCGGGATAATGGCAAAAGAAGCATTAATGGTTGAAGAAACCGAAGAATTAGAAGAACTGGAAGTCCCGACCGGTGGTATTGGCGATTTTGTCATGGAAGATGACGAACTCGAAGAAGTTTACGGAGATGACTCCGAAACAGATGCTAAAGAAGAGTTTGGTGACAACGGTATAGCACAATTTCCTGCGCTTGCAGAGCGCATGGCTAAGTATGGTCGAAACGAAGACAACATGCTGGCCCACGTTGCAGAGGGTGAATTAGTCATTCCAGCACAATTCCTCGAAGACGAGGTAATGAAGCAACGTATCTACGATATTCTTACAGAAGCCGGGGTTGAAGACCCTGAAGCTTATGTTGTTGGCGCAGAAGCTAACGATCTTAACCCTACTACAGGCCTACCTGAGTTCTTTTTGAAGAAGTTATTCAAAGGAATTGGTAAAGCTATTAAGAAAGTGGTTAAGGCGGTTGTTAAAGTCGTCAAGAAAGTCGCTCCTATTATCCTACCTATTGCATTGGCGTTCACGCCTCTCGGACCAATTTATGGTGCCGCGATGGGTTCAGGTATTGGAACACTTCTAAACGGTGGAAGCATCAAAGATGCCCTCAAGTCTGCACTTATATCGGGTGCGGTAGGTGGTGTTACTGCCGGATTCACCGGATCAGGTTCCTTTACTCAAAACATATCTGATGCTGCTTCAGGGTTTGGCGCTCGTGTAAGTCAAACAGTTTCTGGTGCAGGCTCTACCTTTACCGGTGGCGGATTTACTGGAGAAGGCAACTTGTTTAGTGATTATGTGCCTACACCGGGTGCAGAAGTTGCTTCCGCCGCGGAATCTGCGACGTCACTCACTACGCAACCAATTCAACAAGGCGATACTTTGAGTCAAATTGCGCAAGCAAATAATACTTCTGTTGACGCTTTGATGGCGGCTAACCCGCAAATTACTGATCCAAACATGATTATTGCAGGCGAAAGCCTCAATATTCCGCCTGTAAGTGCCGGTGGTACATCACTTTCTGAAAGTGTAGTGAAAAACGTCGGAGAAGATGTAGCCGAAGCAGCGGCAGGAGAAACCGCAGAGCGTAGTTTCTTAGAGAAAACAGGCGATTACATGTTCCGTGGTGGTCAATCACCCGAGGCTATAGCGAGCGCTAAAGAAATTGCTGGGCAAGAATATATTGCGGACATGGCGGCTAAAGGTCTTAATGCGTCTGAAGCGGGTCTTAATGCCGCTAAAGCAGCCGCGGGACCCGGTATGCTAACTAGGTTTGGTCCTACCGCACTCGCGGGAACAACATTAGCGGCAGGGGCGGGTTTCTTTGATGTTCCAGAGATAGAGCAAGCTAACTTTATAGACTACAATCCTGACGGTACACCTACTACAGGTAGAGACCTGATCGACGCTGATCCCGGTAAGTACCTTGTACATAACTTAGGTCAGTTGCAGTTAAATCCAGAAACAGGTGAGTACGAGGCTGTTGGTAATCAAACTGCTTTTGAAGAAGAAGACTTAGTAGGTTATGCCCCACCTGAACAAGTAGCGGTGTTGCCCCCACAAAACCAACAAAACTACTTAACAGCTAGTACCCCCGGCGGACCATTTGCACGTCCCTACGTGACAGCCGCAGAGGGTGGACCGATCTTCCCGCGTCGCACAGGCGGCATTGCACCCACTGAAGGTACTCCGGGTGAAGATAGCGTTCGAGCCATGTTAATGCCCGGTGAGTTTGTAATGACTACCGATGCAGTACGTGGTTTAGGAAACGGAAATCTTAACAACGGAATCCAGAATATGTATTCAGTAATGCGTAATCTTGAGAGCCGTGGGAGGGCTACGGCGTAATGGCTGAACAATCCACACAGATAGTCCGCGAAGCACCGGAAATCGAGGCTTATAAACTAGGCCTCTTACAATCTGCAAAAGCACTTGCTGACCAAGGACAAACTATTCCGCCCTATATGGTTGCGGAAATGTCTGGTCTACAGATCAAGGCAACTGAATTAGCAGAAGCGGGTATTGGCGGGTATCAACCTTATTTAGCAGAAGCTGGCTTTACGCTAGGCGACGCACAGACCGCCATGGGCGGTGTAATGACCGACGCTAAACCGTTCCAAACGGAAGCGTCAGCACTCATGACCGCAGGCGCGGGAAATATTCCCGGACAAGTTGAAGCCGCACAAACAGGTATTGCGGGCGCTATTACTGCGGGCGGCACAGCAACGACCGCCGCACAAAATGCTTTAGATGCTGCTGCCTTGGGTGGTAGAACTGCTGCCGGTGGTGGTCAGACTGCTTTAGGTACTGCCGCTGCTAATATTCCCGGCGTAATTTCAGATACCGTTGCAGCTAACACCGCGGCAAATACCGTAGCGGGTCAAGCTGTTGCTGATGCGCGGTATTCTGGTCGGGAAACAGAACAAAAACGTCGTTTAGGGGCTGTTGACGAAGCGTCTAGGAACTTGGCGGCTACCGTAGGACAAGCGGGTTTAACGCAAGCGGGTGCTACACAAACAGGATTAAACGAAGCTGCCGCAGCCGCGCAACAAGCCGCTACTGCGGGTCAAACCGGTCTTAATGCTGCCACTTTAGCCGGACAACAAACGGCTACCACCGGACAAGCCGGTTTAAGTGCCGCGGCGCGAGAAGCTTTAAACGCTAGGGCGCTTGCCCAACAAAGCGGACAGGATTTAGGAACGGTAGCGGCTAACGCAAGACAACAAGCTCTTACTGGACAAACCACTTTAGGTTCTGCTGCCGGAACTGCACAAGGACAAGCTCGTGACGCGGGAGCCGGAGCGCAAGCCTCGGCCCTACAAGCAGGTACAGATTCTGCTGCGGCAATTGCGAACGCACGTCAAGCCGTTACCGGCGCGGGTGCAGGTCTTACTCAGGCAGGCATTGGTGGTTTACAAGCGGCGCAAGAAGCCGGTACTGCCACAAATGCAGCCATTCAAGCTGCAAGAGCCCAAGCTGCTGGTGGACAACAAGCTCTTGGCGCAGCCGGATTAGCCGGTGCAGATGCTGCTGCTCAAGCAGGATTAGGTGCAAGACTAGGTGCCGCGGGAACTGCGGCTGGATTAGGCGGAATAAGTGGACAAGCTAGATCAGACGCACAAGCGGCTGGTGCTGGCGGAATAGGCGCTTATGAAAAAGCTATTGGCGGAATTGACGATGTTGCGACAGCGGCTAGAAATGTTGCAGGCCAAGCTCGAACTGGCGGACAAACAGCAGCGCAACAAGCTGCTCAACAGACTCAAACCGCAATTTCCGGCGCTAGGGGCATCACATCCGATGCTGCACAAGCTTTACAGCAAGCCGGAGCATTAGGAACACAAACAGCACAATCAGGTATTGCTGGTTTAGCGGGTACTACTGGTGCATACGATCCTGCTTCGGCTGGTTCGTTTATGAATCAGTATGAAGATGCAGCCGTTCAGCAAGCTTTAGCGGATATTCAACGTGCAGGTAATATACAAGCCAATCAAGTTGGCGCACAAGCAGTTGGAGCGGGTGCCTTTGGCGGATCACGTCAGGCGGTAGCTGAACAAGAATTACAAAGAAACATACTAGAACAGCAAGGTCGTACTGCTGCGGGTATGCGTCAGCAGGGCTTTGAAAGTGCTTCACAAAGAGCGCAACAAGCCTTTGAATCACAACAAGCTAGGGCTCAACAAGCCGCACAACTTACTGGCGCACTGGGGGCTCAAGGTTCTCAGGCAGGTATGGCCGCGGCACAAGCTGCGGGTACATTAGGTTTGTCTGCGGAAGAACTTGCAGCACGAACCGCACAACAACAAGGTCAATTGGGACTATCTGCCGAGCAATTGGCAGCTACTACCGGTATGTCCGCAGAACAATTGGCGCAACAGGGTTTGACTCAAAGCGGTCAATTAGGTCTGTCAGCGTTTGGTCAGCAGGGTCAGTTAGCGCAAGGTGCAAGCCAGTTAGCGTCTTCAAACTTGGCTCAAGCGGGTCAGTTAAGTCAATCTGCCGAGCAATTAGCCGGTCAGCTTGGTATGTCTTCTGCTCAATTGCAGGGTCAGTTAGCTGGACAAGCTGCTCAAATGGGTATTTCCACAGAACAATTAGCCGGACAGTTAATTAACCAGCAAGCACAGACAGGTATGTCGGCCAACCAGTTGTTGGCTCAAACTGCACAAAATGCGGGTCAGTTAGGTCTATCCGCAGAACAGTTAGCGGCGAACACGGCTCAACAACAAGCTCAAACCGGTATATCTGCGCAACAATTAGCGGGTCAGCTTGGTATTAGCGCATCACAATTAGAAGGCCAATTGGCTGGACAAGCCGCGCAGATGGGTATTTCAGCCGAACAGCTTGCGGGTCAGTTGATTAATCAACAGGCTCAGACCGGTATGTCGGCAGAGCAGCTTGTTTCTCAGTCAGGTATGACTGCGGCACAACAGGGCGCTCAACTCGGAATGCAAGCAGCGCAACTTGGTCAAGCAGGAGCGCAACAAGGCGCTCAAATGGGCCTAAATGCAGCACAATTAGCACAGTCTAGCGCACAGCAAGGCGGGCAGATGGGTCTAGCGGCTCTAAATCAGGCCGGTCAATTAGGTTTAAATGCAGAGCAAATGGCGTCAGCCAATGCAAACGCACTGGCTTCAACAGGCATGAACCTACAGTCGCTTGCCGCACAAACAGGCATGAGTGCTGCGCAGTTAGCGGGTCAATTAGGCCAACAAACAGGCGCGTTAGCCATGCAGGGTGTAAACCAGCAGGCGGACATTGCAAACAGAGCCGCGCAACTTGGTATATCTGCCGAGCAATTGGCCGGTCAGTTGGCCAGTCAATCTGGTCAGTTGGGTCAAGGCCAAGCACAAATGGCTATGCAGGGTTCACAAGCAGGTGGGGCTCTTGGTTTACAAGGTTCCGAACTACAAGGCCGAATGGGCGAAGGTATCGCGGGTCTTGGAACAAGTTACGGTCAGCTTGCGCTACAACAAGGCGAAGGTTTAAGTCAGCTTGGCTTACGTCAAGGTGCCTTGGGTGAACTGCAACAAAACTTAGGTCAGAAAGAAGCTGGATTCCTGTTCGATGTTGGCAAACAACAGCAAGCGCAAGATCAAGCGGTTCTGGAAGCTACTCGTAAGACACAAGTCGAGCAGCAGTATGAGCCTTATCAGCGTGTAGGTTTCTTATCAGACATTTATAAGGGTGCGCCGTCTAGCCAGATGGCAATCTCACAACAATCAGGTGGTGGCGTATCACCCGCTCAGTCTATATTAGGTTTGGGCGTAGCAGGCTTGTCGGCAGCGGCAGGCGCAGCAAAAGCGGGGTTATTTTAATGAATAGAGAAGTAATGGGCAGACAGATGTTTGCTAAAGGAGGCGCAGCCTTTCCAGACCTAAGTGGTGATGGAAACGTTACGCAAAAAGATATTTTGATGGGTCGTGGGGTTATCCCCATGCAGGACGGCGGTATGGCACCTATGCCAATGCCCGCGGCTCCCGGACCACAAATGATGCCTCCCGGTTTACCTGCCATTGACCCCGGTTCGGTAGATATTAATGAAGCTGCACAAGGTGCTATGCAACAAGGTATCAATCCCGCTGAGTTAGAGGGAATGCTTACTCAGTATGCCAGTCAAATGGATGACTTAGAAAACGCTGAAGATTACGAAACCGTTATTAACGGGATTCGAGGCGATACAGCACCTATTGAACAGCGTTATCAAGAATTAGCGCAAGTGGTTGGACCTGAAGATTCGCAAGCCACCCCCGAATCAGTTTTGACTCTGCTTCAGCCTGTAATGCAAATTGCAGCGGTAGATCAAGGCATTGGAGGTTTAGCTGCCGAAGAGATGTCGGCCCCAGTAGAAGGGGCGATGGCAGAAGGTATTATGTCCACTGTTAACATGGGCGCTCCAGAAGCTCCTGTACAGGTCCCCGGAGGGCCTGCTCCTGTAAATTTTAACCAAGGCGGCGCGGTCCAGTATATGGCACCGGGCGGTGTCGTCGATCCCGCTCTTCAGCGCCAGCAAACGTTATTTGACCAGCAAAGAAACCTTTATGGGCAATTACTTGATCCTGCGCAGCAAGAAGCAGATTTGGCCGACCAAAAAGATTTAACTCAAGCGCAAATGCTATTTGACGTAGCGCAAGGTGCTTTGATGTTTGCTTCTCCCGGTGAAAGAAATATGAGTCCGGCGGAAAAACTAGCGCAGTCGTTTGCCCCTGTTTTAGGTAACATCGGCGAAAGAGCGGGTGCGTTTGGTAAGTTTAAACAAGCGCAAAAGGCAGAAGGTCGTCAACTAGATCAAATGGCACTGCAAAGCGCCAGTCAGCTATACGGTGCAGAACGTGCCTCTCAACTATCCAGAGATGACAAGCCTATCACAGACACGTTCGTAGTCACGATTACAGATGCAGATGGTAACGAAACAGAAACACAACGCCCGCTAACTTCTGGTCAGTATAATAATCTGGTTACAGAATTTGGTATGGGTAATGTTACCGTTGCAAAAGTATTTAAACCGTCCGCAACAAGTAAGGCTCAAAACTTTATTGTAAACGGCGTCTTACGGTCCGCGGTTCCCGGAACTCCGGGCTATGCTTTAATAATGCAACAAGGCGGAGTAAGTGCGAGCAACGTAGACCCCAGTACATTAATGAAGCGTAAGCAATATACGCTTACTCAAGACTTGACCGTTGGAGACAAGGTTTATCCCGCAGGTTCCTCTCCCTTCTTTAGCGACATGGAGTTTTCTCAATTAGTTCAAAGTTTTGGTAACGACGTGCTGACAGAATATGTAGCTCCTGTTAACGATAATGACTTCTTTAGTAAATTTGGCATGAGCAAAACAGACTTTGAAGCTTTGCCGACAGATAGCCAGCAATACTTACAAGGTTTGCCAATACTTACCGACGAAGATTACTTCAAGAAATTTGGTTTAGCTAAACAAGACTTCTTGTTGCTTCCTGAAAATGATCGAAAACGTTTAATTGGCATAGAGCCGGAATACCGCTTTGATAAAGTGGATAACGGAACCACTATCGACATTATCCGTACAGATGTTAACGATCCTGCGGCTAAAGGCGTAAGTATCTTTAGCAGCGAAATTGCAGGTACACCTAGTTTATTCCGCGTTACGGTAATGAACGACGAGGGTGTGATGATACCTTCTGTTGCTGACCTATCAACGCCGGAAGGCAAGAAGCTGATGGCTAAAGTCAACGAAATGAACCAGACAATGCCCGGTTCAGCCGTCATGCAAAAAATTGGTACAGAAAGTAACCAAGTTGCAGCCTTCTTGGTGCCAAACAGTAAACCCGGTGGCGGCGCAGCCCTCCGCATGTCCTTTGATGGCGGTAAAACGTACATTGGCGACGACGGAATGCCTAGATTGTTACCCACAGAAGTTATTCCTGTTGGCGATACCGTTGCTTACGAAGCTTACAAGCGTGAGAAAGTACGTGCCGATGCTAGGAAATTCCTCAGTGCAAATGATACAAATTTGGAAGCAGGGATTGGAACAGAACAGTATGCCCCCGGTAAGGGCTTTGAACCGATTACTAAGCAAGACAAGAAGCTGGTTAAAGACGTGTTGGCTGAAGTACGTGCCGGTACGGGTTTTTGGTCTTCTATCTTCGCGGGTACGAACGCTGTAGTGGGTGGCGCTATAGCTCCCGAAATGTTCTCTGAATTATTTAAGGAAACGGAGGAAGGGCGACAGTTTACCAAGCTAGTATACGTTTTAGGACGTTCTGCTTTGGCCTCCTCGCCACGGTTCGCGGTCACCGACCTAGAAGTTACAGGTCAATTATTCCCGAACCCGGATACCTTCTTTAGTAACCCTGTTACTGAGGCAAACAAGATTGTAAGCTTGATGGAAGCATTAGACTCCGAAGAACTACGTCTACAAAGAATGAGAGCTTCTGATTCACCACAAGATTCTGCGGTTCTTGCAACGGCTGAACAAAAACTGGGTGAAATTGCTCGACTTAAACAGCTTCTTGGACCTGTTTCTCAAATGGCGGGGACCGCTTCTGTAACAGACTTGTCCGGAGCGAAGAATTTGTTGAACAAAAAAGGTATGAATTTGAGCGGGAGTAACTGATGGCTGAAGAAGAAATTGTAATAGCCGAAGAGACTGAAGTAGAGGTAACGCCTCCTGTAAACACAGGTCCTCTGCGCATGAGCTTTACACCGCAAGAGTTCGTTGATTTATACGATACTTTTGAAGAGGAAGCGTCAAAACCAAACTCCGAGTTTCGGTCCGCGGAACAAGGTTTTGCGTTTAGCTTAGTAGAAAGCCTCAAATATGACCCTTATCTTAGTGATAAGGTCGATTACAATTTGTTGCGCACAGGTGAAGCACCTATTTTGGCAGAACTAGGCCTACAAGGTCAGGCTTTAACCGACAAACAAATAATAGAACTATTTGCACAAGACGATCAGGGTCGTGATATTGAAGCGGACCCCGGTTTCTTTCAAGGAGTAAAAAGACGTGCTTTACCCGGTTTGGGTTTTGCAGGTGGTTTCTATGCTGGCGCACAAGCGGGTAACCTTTCGGTAGCTGGCGTTCCTCCCGTAACACCGTGGACCGCGGCGGTGCGTATAGGTGTTCCTTTGTTTACCGGAACTGTTGGCGGTATAGCCGCTTCGTTTGCAGGGGACAAAGCAACGGATGCTTTGATGGGCGAAGAGCCTATTGTTTTACCGGGAGCAAGATACTACGAAGCTGGTAAGACGTTTGCAGATACTTTACCTTTTGTACTAACGCCGTGGGCTGTGCCCGCTAAAGGTTTTAGTCTAGGTGGTCAACAAGCGTTAAATCAATCTCAAAATTTTATTGGTCCTATTATTAAAGGGCAATCACGCTCACCTCTTTCCGCTAAATTTGTAGGCGGCATTGAAAAAATGAGTGGCGGAATGGGTCGAGTGGCCCGTGAAAACCCTTATAGAACAGCAGCAGTTGAGGGCGGCGCACTTATTGGCACAACTTTACTTGCAGGAAAAGCAGAAGATATTGCTCCGGGGAACCCGTGGGTACGTTTTGGCTTTGAAACCACCGGTGGTATAAGCGGTGCCTTAGTTGCTGACTTAGGCGCAAACAGAGTTCCTGCTTTGTTTAAGTGGAGTGGTCGCGGTATAAAAAACTTGTACAAAAGAATAATGAACCCGGACAACGCAGATAGTTTTGGTCTCACGGAAAGTGATAAAGAAAGCGTTGCTACTTTTATTACGGAACAACTTGAAAAAAACGGTGAAGATCCTTTAGCTATTCTCGAAATGCTTAATGATCCAAAGTTTGACCGGTTTATGATTGCCGAAGATGGTAGTCAAATTCAGTTAGACCCCGCTACCCGAGCAGCTAGTGTGACATTACTAGGATTACAAAACCAATTTGCTTCGGCTAATCCCGCGGTAGGTAGCGATGCCACAAGTCGAATGAAATCCTCTATAGACGCTCTGCGTCGTGGATTACTGGCGCTTTATGCTGATGGTTCTCCAGAAGCCTTGCAAGATGCCGCTATCATACAAACTTCTTTGTTTGAGGGTGTTTTAGATTCAAAACTAGCCTTGGCTACGGACAACACTATTAAAGCCATGAAGAAGGTTCGTGGTGACACGCCGGATGCAGACCTTACTTCTGCTCAAAACATTTTTGATACTTTAAAATCTCAATACACCGCAGGTCGAGCGGAAGAATCTAGTTTGTGGAAAAAAATACCTCAAAACCTAGAGGTTAATCAGTTTATTGATGAAACAGGTACTACTCAAAGCATCCCTAATTTTATAACTAACTACAATGGAAACATGGATGAGCTTTTAGTAGAAGCTAAAGATGTTATTGAAGGTGGTGATTTAAAAATTCTAAAACGCTTTGTAGAACGTAAAACGCAAGAGCTAGGCATAGGTCAAGACGCCGCTGACGGAGTAGAGTTTGACACAGGTGTAACAATAGGTGAATTAAACAAAGCGAGAAGTTCTGCTTTAAATATCGCTAAAAAGTTGTACTCCGAAAGCCGAAACAATGAAGGCCGTATTGCCTCGGAATTTGCCGACGCCTTGTTAGCAGACATGAACAGTATGCCTTTAGGTGAAAACCAAGCATATGACACGGCTCGAAGTTTTTCAGCAGCGTTTAATGACGTATTTACTCGCGCATATGCCGGAGAAATATTAGGAACTAAAAAGAACGGCGCACCCAGTGTGTCTATAGACACACTTGCTAACAACCTAATGAAGGGTGATGCTGCTTTTATGAAAGCCGCCGCATTGGATGGCGTAGCTCAGTTTCAAGCGGGTCAAGCCTTAACAAACCTTTTGGAATCAGAAACAGGTGGACAGTTCGCGGCTCAAGGGCAGCGTTTGATGGCCGACCTTCAAGAGCAATATGATCCCGTTACAGGTGTTATAAACCTTCCCGAAATGCGTAAGTGGTATTCACGCAACCACGAACTTATTCAAACTGTTCCTAATTTAGACGGACGAATTGTTGCGGCAATAAACACTGCAAATGATATTCGTGCGGGCGAAGAAAACTTGCTACGAGTAGTAAGGGCTAACACTCTAAATGAAGACGGCACCTTAAACACCGGGGCGTTATCCACTTGGATGAACAACGAAAACAACAAACGTTTGATGGAATTGTTTCCGGCGGTAAGGGACGATCTTAAAGATGTTCGTAAAGCGTCTAATTTAATTACGCAAACCAAAAAACAAAACGCTTTTGATCTTAAAAACGATGTAGATCAAGTGGGCTTGTCCGAGCTATTGCCGGATAAGACTTCTAACGCCACTACGGCGGTTACTTCCGCCTTATCGGCTAACCAGAATAGACCTTTTGCGATTTTAAACAGGTATATGAGGATGGTCGATAATGTTGGCGAAGACGGGTTCACTGTTTTGCCAAATACCGGCGGTGACAAACGTTTTACCAGTCCAAATGCGGGTAAAACGTGGACGCAAGCCGACCTCCGAAACGGTATGCGTAGTGCTATTTATGACAGCATTTTTCAAGTAAGTTCTAACGGAGAGCGTTTTAGCCCCGCTGCCGCTTACAACAAACTGTTTGCTCCACACCCAAAAGTAAAGGAGCTTTCTGTTGCTGATTGGATGTTACAAAATGATCTAGTAGGTGCTGACCAGTTAAAAGATACAAAAGAATTTCTTCGTAAAATGGCCGAAATCGAGATGTTTACGATGAAAGCTAAACCGGGCCAGACCGACGTTCTTTACAAAGACTTAGGTGAAGGACTAAAGCTTGCCGCTGCAATGGGCGGTTCTGCGGTCGGTTCTAGTCTTAGAAACCAAATTGGTCTGAACAGTGGCGCAGGTGAGATTATATTTGCTGGACGTTTTGCCAAGTTTGGTCAAGACGTAGCTCAACGTTACTTTGCTGAATTACCCCAATCTCTGCAAGCCAACAGAGTACAGATAATTTTAGAAAACGAAGAACTGCTGAAGCAAGCCCTTAGAAAAGGTAAAACTCAGCGTGAAAAAGACGCTTTGGCTGCTCAGTTTGCAGAAATGGCTATTCAAAATTACGTCATCATGCCTGTAAGACGATTGGGTGGTGAAGCTATACAAGAAACATTCTCTTCAGACCAAAGTCTGGAGGGGCAACCAATTCCTCCCGTGGAAGTTCCCACCGGAAGCGGGGCGAATCTGCCTACTACGAATAACAATGCTGCACCGGTTGTGCCGGTACAAAAATCAGCACCCGTTGTTCCTAGTGGGCCACCTATTCAGCAACCTGAACCAGAAAATTTTAATCCAAACCCTAGTAGGTTTGACCAAAGTTCGGTTGCACCCAGCGGTCCTGTGGACCGGACTAAGTTTGCAGCTTTATTCCCAGAAGACCGAGAACTTCTCGGCATCGGTAGTTTGATGGGGCAAGTGTAATGAGTATTTTTGCAGAATACGGGGGCAGATCATCGTATTACACGGCCAACGAATTGGACCGTTTGCAGAACCCTGAGAAATACAATTACACGCAAGAACAATACGATGCTTTCTCTTCACAGGTACAAAAAAAGTTTGATGCCCGACAAGCCGCTGATGACGCCTCGCAAGATGCTATCCCCTTTAGCTACGTGGGCCGCGGCTCGGGGTCAACGAACCCTGCTTTTAGTTTTGCCGGATACAGTGGACACACTAGCGGTGGTACAGCCGGAAACGTAAATCTAGGCGGTCTTGCCGGAATCTTTGGTGGTGGATCAACCACAGAAACACAAGGTAGTTCGGACGGGGGTGGTGGAACCCCTCCCGGTGGCGGTGGTCCGGGCGGTCCCGGAGAAGGTGAAACACAACACAGAGCAGACGGTGGTGTAATCTACCCCGTACAACACATGGAGGCCGGTGGCATGATCGCATCACCCTACGCAAACCCTATGAAACAACAGATGGGTACAACAATGCAAACCATGGAACAACCCTTACCACAGATGTCACGAGGCCCCGAGATGGGCGGTGTAGGTGGTATGTTTCAAAACATGCAGCAACAGTTTGGTCAGCAGATGCGGCAAATGGAATCCTCGCCACTGAAGGTGTACGGAAACTATTTAAACCAAACATACACAAGCCCACAAGCAGCAGAAATGCAGGCGAAGGTGACAGAATTTGTGGACCTTGTAGACCAAGCAGAAAGAGCGCACTTTGGCGCAGAAGAAAGCTTTGGTTATGGAAAACCCCCAACGATGGTTCAGCAAGGTGGCGGTGGCGGACCAATGGGTGGACAAGAATTTAGAACAGGGCAGCCTTTGATGCAGACAATGGGACCGGGATCAATGGGTGGAGGCATAGCCTCTTTACCGCCCGCTTTTTAAAACGTCATGGCAGCTATATCGGAAGACACAAATCTGACAATACCGCTCAAGAACATCTTGGGCATGATTGCGCTGACCGCTGTCGCCACAATGGCTTACTTTTCTATTGAATCACGGCTCACGACACTCGAACACAGTGTTGATATGACGGATGTTGAGATTAAATCAAATTCTGAATTTAGAATTTTATGGCCACGCGGGCAGCTTGGTTCGCTTCCGGCTGACGCTAGGCAGGACATGCTAATCGAAGGATTAGAACGGGACGTAGTAGAACTACGTGAAATGCAGGATAGGGTTCACGAATTGACTATCCGTATCGGTACATTAGAAGCACTATTTGATACAAAAAATTCTGAAAGCACGAACTGAACATGGAAATAATGGACGCCATAGGGGTTGTTTGGCCCATAGCGGCGGCATTCGTGACTCTGGTAATTGTCCTTGCAAAAATGCACAGCGACATTGAACAGATAAAAGAGAAGATTAGAGTGTTATTTGATCTATGGAACAAAAAGGACTAGCGTAACCAGTCCTGTACATCTTCTCCCAACACCTGCCCTGCTATATCAATCTTGCTGCGCAAAGCTCCCAATATCTTTTCATCAATTGTACCCGGCGACACTAGGTCAATATAAGTGACCTTGTTAGACTGACCGATACGGTGTGCCCGATCCTCGGACTGAAGCCTAATTTCCAAGTCATAACTATTACTGTAATAAATAACAGTATTAGCTGCGGTAAGTGTAATACCATACCCACCTGTCTTGGGTTGTCCCACAAAGAATCGAAGAGGGTTGTCCGGGTCTTGGAAATCCTCCACGATCTGTTGGCGCTCATCTTGCGGAGTAGCACCATAATAGGTTGCGACCGATTCGGGCCCGAACCGGTCGCGCAGGGCATCAGCTACCTGTTGGATGTCGTGTGTATACGTCGCCCAAATGATTGCTTTACCCTGAAACTCTTCGGTGATGTCGAGTAGTTCGTTCAAACGGTTGCTTTTGACCGTCTGTATCTCGCCCTCATCCGGCTGCAAATGTCCGCAGCAAATCTGTTGTAACCGCATAATCTGTGTTAGCACACTCGCTGTCGTAGCTAACTCTCCACTTTCTAGTTTTGCAAGCGCAAGCTTTTTCATCTGCATGTACAGCTTGACTTGTTCGGGGGTGAGGGAAACGTCCCTACGAATATAAACTTTGGCAGGTAGATCAAGGCAATCGACTTTTAGAACCCGGCTACTAAACCGCTCTAACTTTTCAGATAGTTCGTCTAAACGTCGGTAGCCTACAATCTGTTGGAAGCTGCGATGACCCATTTGGCGTTTCTGCACATTGGCATACCGCGCTTGGAAAGCATAGTAGCTATTAAAACCTAATGCCTTTTCGGCAAGGAAGTTACATTGGCTAAACAGGTCCATAGGGCTCTTAGTTATCGGAGAGCCGGTCAATACCCGGCGGTATTTAGCCCGTTTCTGTAAAGCTATGATGTTCTTCGTTCTCGCAGCCTTCCTGTTTTTAATTGTAGTTGATTCGTCAACAATGACAATGTTATCTGGGTTTTGATACAAGAAAGCTTCAGCCGCTTCTGTGCCACGTGGTGACGAGAAAGCCTCCGTATTCATAACAAAAACTTTTAATTTAGGATCACGGTCCACAATAAAATCTTTTAAATCAGTCTCAAAACGCTGGGTCTTTGCTGGAATCCATCGCATAATGTGACGGGGGATGCGCTTTGGCAAATGTATTGGTACTTCACCTTTTACCCAATTGTCATAGACTCCCTTCGGCGCAACGATAAGAGCGGCTTTAATTTTGCCCTCTTCATACAACGCGCCCATCGTGTCGATTGCTACTTTGGATTTACCTGTCCCCATTTCCATGAGTAACGCATAGAACTCCGCGTCCCACGACTCTTCAAAGGCAGTTCGCTGGTGTTCGTATGGTTGGGTCTCGTACTCGTAATTTTGCATTATCCACCTTATTTATTAAAATCGCTTGACATTGAGAGTGTATGCGATAGTATCTGTAATTGTCAAGGCCCAAAGAGGTGCCTTTAACCACGAAAGGAGAAACACGATGAGTGATGACCTAGCAAAATTGATGGAGCAGGACTTTGAACAAACGAATGCTACATCTGTTGAAAAAATTGACCAGCAAGGGCTTACTTCGGTAGCCGCGTTGGCCAGAACAATCCGAGACAAGGAAGCTAAAATCTCTGACCTTGAGCAAACGCTCAAAGACGAGAAGAAAACGCTTCTGAAGCTTACGGATGAGGAGATGCCTTCGATGCTTGCAGAGATCGGCATGTCTTCCTTTGCACTAGATGACGGTTCAACTGTTGAAGTTAAACAGACATACGGTGCGTCCATTCTCGTTAGTAAACGTCCAGAAGCCTACGACTGGCTACGCGATCATGGGCACGATGACATTATTAAAAATACTGTCTTGTGTCAGTTTGGCCGTGGAGAGGACGATCAAGCGGGAGCCTTTGCTGCATTTGCGCAGACGCAAGGGTTTATTCCAGAACAAAAAACTGAGGTGCATCCCCAAACGTTACGTGCGTTCGTCAAAGAACGTTGCGAAGCAGGAGAGGATTTTCCAATGGAATTGTTTGGAGCATGGGTGGGTCAACGCGCAGTAATTAAACGAGGTAAGAAATAATGACTAAGAAAAGTGAATTAGCCGAAGCAGGCAATAAAGATGTGGCAGTGTTCAATCCTGCCATGATGGAGCAGGATGCTGGTGCAGGCATGGACAATATGGGAACTGAAGACTTAGCTCTTCCATTCCTAAAGGTCCTGTCCGGTAACGATCCTGTATTGGACGAGAATGAGACGGCACGTAAGGGTGATATATACAACACTGTTACTGGTATTCCATACAAAGGTAAGGACGGGGTTCGAGTAGTACCCTGCGCTTATCAGCGTAGGTTTATCCAGTGGGCTCCGCGTGGCAGCGGAAGCGGTGCGCCCATGGCAATTTATGAACCGGGAGAAGAACGTCCAAAGACAGAGCGTTCGCCAGATGACAACAAGGAATATGTTGCAAATGGTGATGGGTCTTACATCGAAGAGACTCACCAACACTTTGTTCTCCTAATCAACGATGATGGGTCATACGAGACCGCCCTCATCGCAATGAAATCCACACAGCTTAAAAAGAGCAGAAAGTGGAACAGCATGATGGCGTCTCGCTCAATGCAAGGTCAAAACGGGCCGTTTACACCGCCCCGCTTTAGCCACATTTACCACCTGAAAACGGTATCCGAGGAGAACTCCAAGGGATCGTGGCATGGATGGGAGATGTCCTGCGAAGGTGTCATTGAGGATGGCGCTCTGTATTCCCGCGCAAAGGGTTTTGCAGAGAGCATCACCGCAGGCGATGTTGTGGTGAAACATACGGATGACGAAGCAGACGGTAAATCTACACCGTTTTAATAGTCACGCGGCGGGGTACTTAGTGCCCTGCCGCTTTTTTCCGTATGGGGGCACAAATGTCAGTAGAAAAATTTATGGCCATATTTGATGGCCTGAAGGAAGCCCACGGCTACTTCAAGATAGAAAACACCGGCGCGAACGGTAAGGCCAAAGGTAAGGCTGGCGTCCTGCGTGAACCCCAAACATTGAAGCTTTGGGAAAACCATCTGTCTGGTAAAGGCAGTGGATTGGGTATCATACCCATCAATGAAGACAACATGTGTAAGTGGGGATGTATCGACGTGGACCAGTATCCACTCGACCACAAGATGCTTGTCGATAAAATAAGAAAGTTAAAGTTACCTTTAGTAGTGTGCCGGTCCAAGTCTGGGGGTGCCCACTGTTTTTTATTCTCAAAGGAATGGGTGCCTGCGAAAGACATGCAGAAGTCTCTGCAACACATGTCCGCGGCCCTCGGTTATGGTGAGAGTGAGATATTTCCAAAACAGATAAAGTTGCACCTAGACCGTGGTGATGTTGGAAACTTTCTCAACCTACCTTACTACGATCACGAGAACGGTCTGCGTTACGCAATATTAGATGACGGTACATCCGCTGAACTGAATGAGTTCATAGACCTGTACGAAAAATATGCACAAACCCCCGAAGAAGTAGTTAAGCTACAAATAGTAGATACAGGTGAAACCGACCTGATGAAGGACGGACCACCTTGTTTACAGATACTTTGTAAGCAGCGAATAAGCGAGGGAGGTAGAAATAATGGTCTATTCAATATCGGGGTATACCTGCGCAAGGCGTATCCAGATAGTTACGAGTCCGAAATACTACGCTACAACATGGAGTACCTGTCTCCGCCATTGCCACTACCAGAGGTCAACATAGTTGCGAAGCAGCTAGACCGCAAAGACTACGCCTACAAGTGTTCTGATGCGCCGATCAACGCGCACTGCAACAAAGAACTGTGCCGCACACGTAAATTCGGCATAGGAGCCGCTGTAGCGGGCGCTACGATAGCGAACCTACGCAAGTATAACTCTACCCCTCCCGTCTGGTTTATGGACGTTAACGGCGAACCACTGGAGTTAGACACTGAGGCTCTGATGAGCCAACCCTTATTTCAGAAATACTGCATGGAGCAACTTAACTTCATGCCCCGGTCCGTTGCCAAGCAGCAGTGGGAAGGCCGGATCAGCACCCTTATGACTGAGATGCGCGACAACGAAAGTGCGATCATGGAAGTATCGCAAGACGCCAGCATTAGTGGTCAGTTCTACGATTACCTTGAAGAGTTTTGCAGCCACCTACAGCAGGCGCAAGACAAGGAAGAGATACTATTACGCCGTCCTTGGACCGATGAAGAGGAAGAGGTTACTTACTTTAGGCTCAAGGACTTTGAGAATTATCTGAAGAAGAACAAATTCTTTGAGTACAAGTCGCATCGCATTGCGCAACGTTTGAGAGACATTAACGGCGACAGTATTGTATTAAAGATCAAGGGACGAGCAGTACGTGTTTGGAAAATACCAGCGTTTGAAAGTGCTGAAGTAGATTTAAAAACGCCTTCATTTGGACAGGAGGAGGCTCCGTTTTGACAAAGCTGTTAACAAAGTATTGGCGTCATATGAGAGACCTAGAAATAGTTGACATGATAGATAGACAACGAATGACCATGACCGCAGTGGGAAAGTTTTGGGGTATATCTAAACAACGGGTGCAACAGATTTACAGTAGGGAGAAAAGGAAGGATGCACAAATTTAAAAACAAATCTTGGTTTGGCCTGATTCCAGACGATTTGAGTAATAAGCATCTTGCTGAATTGTTGGAATGTATTGCAATGGAAGCTGACATGGAGACGGAAGACCGTAAAATTTCGGCAGTAGGTTTGGCCGACATACTCATGGCAGCAGCCGAAAGGATTTATCCAGATGTTTAGAATCTTTGGACCTCCGGGCACAGGAAAAACCACGACCTTGCTCAACATGGTGGACAAGGCGCTGTCGGATGGAACATCCCCTGACCGTATCGCATTCTTGGCCTTTACTCGAAAAGCGGCAAATGAGGCAAAAGAGCGGGCGGCTGCTCGTTTTAACTTAGACCCTAAGAAAGACTTGGTGTTCTTTCGGACACTGCATAGCCTTGCTTTAACAATGTCTGACATACGCCCCGAACAAGTCATGCAGGAAGAGAACTACCGTGAACTTAGTCGCGCCATTGGTGTAGAACTAGGCGGGCAAAAGAACACGTCGATAGATGATGACGTGCCCAGCATGGTGGCCAGCAGCGATCCAATCCTTGGTTTAATTAACTTAGCTCGTTTGCGGAAGGTTGATCTACGCGATCAATACAACATTAGCTCTATCGAACAGGACTGGACCACCGTTAACTTTGTCGATAAGTGCCTGCGAGAATACAAGGACAGTATGGGACTGTACGACTTTACCGACATGCTGGAGCAGTTTGCACAAGGTGGTGCCCAGTTCTGCCCGGAGTTTGATTTATGTTTTTTAGACGAAGCGCAAGACTTGTCCCCGTTACAGTGGGACATAGCTCATCTTTTAGATAGTCGATCTAAGAAGATGTACTGCGCAGGTGATGACGATCAAGCCATCTACCGATGGGCGGGTGCAGATGTAGACCATTTTATTAACTTACCCGGTGGTTCGGAAATACTGTCACAGTCTTATCGAATACCTAAGAACGTGCATGACGTGGCAGAGAATGTCGTGCGTCGCATTGGCAGGCGCTTTCCAAAAGCATATGAACCGCGATCCGAACCCGGCAATGTGACGCGAATCACTACTATAAACTCTTTGGACATGGCGCAAGGGGATTGGCTAATTTTATCGCAGGCTGGATACCAATTAACGCCTGTTGCTCACGATCTGAAGTCAAACGGCTACCTGTTCAACTACCGCGGAAGACGGTCTATCAGTGAAAAGGTAAGTGAAGCCGTTAACGGTTGGGAACAAATGCGCCGTGGAAAAGAAATATCCGGCAAGGTTGCACGTGTCGTGTTTAGCTACATGTCGATAGGCGAGCGGGTAACACGTGGGTTTAAAAAGCTGCCGGGTGTAGCCGATGAAGACCTCGTAACGTTTGAAACATTAGTCGCTAACCATGGCCTGCTTGCTGAAAAGCATATGATCTGGTCCGAAGCTATGGACAAACTGCCTGATACTGACCGAGCGTATGTCACGGCACTGCTGCGAAGAGGCGAGAAGTTTAATGGCATTCCTCGTATCACAGCGTCCACGATCCACGGATCAAAAGGTGGTGAAGCGGACAACGTTGTACTGTTCACGGACCTTAGTCCAGCAGCCGATACACAATTTCAACAGAACCCGGATGATACACATCGCGTTTTTTACGTGGGCGTAACCCGAGCAAAGCAGAACTTATATATAGTAGATGCTGAAGATGTTTCACGGAGCTATGACCTATGAAAAAAATAACACTAACCAAATATCAAGCAATGCTTGATGCCATCAAAGAGGAGTACGGGGCTATTCAAGACCCAACACTTCGTGACTGGGATAATCCTAATATTAAGGATGAAGACATGCCCGGTCTCACTCTCACTTGGGACAAAGAACTTAACGAATGGTGCGTGTTCGGTCCCCTCAATCAAACGGTACATTAAAAATGAAACGAGAAGACGTTCTGCGTGAAGCGGAAAAGCTTATTAATGGGCAACGCGCAAAGGATTATGGCGATGCTTATCACAACCACAACAGGATTGCCGTTGGTTGGAACGAAATAATAAAAGGCGCGATGGTTTCGCACGGTTATCTGACCGCGGCCCACGTGGCTTTGATGATGGACTGGGTAAAGACCAGTCGCCTAATAGAAACGATTGACCACACTGATTCGTGGTTAGATAAAGCAGGATACACGGCCCTTGGGGCAGAGTTCACACATAAGGAAACACCTAATGGCAAAATTACAAATGGCAATGTTCGCTCCAAAAAGTGAGTGGATACCACCCATCGAACTACCAGACTTAACGTCTGCAAAAAAGATAGCTATCGACGTGGAAACACGCGATCCAAACCTGAAGAAGCACGGCCCCGGTTGGCCTACAGGTGATGGTGAGGTGGTGGGTTACGCCATTGCAGTTGATGATTGGTCAGGTTACATACCTATCCGTCATTTCGGCGGCGGTAACTTAGATGAAAAGCAAGTTAACAAATGGCTGAAGAAAGTCTTTGAATGTCCTGCCGATAAGATCATGCACAACGCACAGTATGACTTGGGCTGGATTAAGAAGATGGGCTTTCAGGTGAATGGCCGGATCATCGACACGATGGTCATAGCGTCATTACTGGATGAAAACAGATTTAGCTACAGCCTCAACGCTTTGGCCTACGATCACTTAGGTAAAGTTAAATCAGAAAAAGGTTTAGTGGAGGCGGCGCGGCAATTCGGAGTCGATCCGAAAGCAGAAATGTGGAAGATGCCCGCCATGTACGTTGGACCGTATGCGGAGGGTGACGCTGAACTTACCCTCGAACTCTGGAATTACTTCTCCGTTCAACTTGGCAAAGAAAGCTTGTGGTCTATCGCTAATCTCGAACTTGACCTCCTCCCATGTCTTGTTGACATGACGATGCGAGGAGTAAGGGTTGATACGGAGAAGGTCGAGCGAACGCGGGATAGCCTGCTCAAGCGGGAACGGGATGTCCTCAAGGAGATCAAGCGCATCAGCGGCAGTAATGTTGAAATCTGGGCTGCTCAATCTCTCGCTAAAGCGTTCGATAAAGTCGGAGTCCACTACCCACGTACTGAGAAGGGCGCACCTAGTTTCACTAAACTCTTCCTCCAAGAGCATGAGCATCCACTCGCGCAACTCGTGACCCAAGCTAGGAACCTTAATAAGACATCCGGCACTTTCATCAATACAATCATGAAACACTGCCACGCTGATGGTCGAATACACTCCCATATAAATCAAATCCGTTCTGACGATGGAGGAACCGTATCAGGCCGCATCTCCATGTCCAATCCTAATTTGCAGCAAATCCCGGCCCGCGATCCAGAGTTGGGGCCAATGATTCGTTCGTTATTTCTTCCAGAAGAAGGTGAGCAGTGGGCGGCCATTGACTTCTCGCAACAAGAACCGCGCATCTTGGTACATTATGCGCATGTATACGGTAAAACGCGAGGCGTTCCGCTAGAAGGTGCAGCCGATTTTGTAAAAGCATACAACAATGATCCAGCTACGGACTTCCATACAATGGTCGCGGAGATGGCTAACATCCCACGGAAGCAGGCCAAGACTATCAACCTCGGCATGATGTATGGGATGGGTGTAAACAAATTGTCCGAACAACTGGACGTGTCGGTGGAGGAAGCTAAAAAGCTGACGAAGCAATACCACGACCGCGTACCGTTTGTTAAAGGTTTGATGACGGGCGTTATGAATCGACTGAACGAGAAATCGTCGGGCGGATCACTGACCTCGCTGCTGGGACGTAAGTGCCGGTTCGATCTGTGGGAACCCGATACGTTTGCTATGAACAAAGCTATGCCTTACCGGGAAGCGGTTGACGAATATGGGCCCACAACCCGACTAAAGCGGGCTTATACCTACAAGGCGCTCAATCGTTTAATCCAAGCATCTGCTGCGGATATGACGAAAAAAGCGATGGTCGATCTATACAAGCAAGGCATTCTGCCCATGCTCCAGATACACGATGAGATTGCAATGTCCGTTAAAAATGTCGATGAAGCAAACGCCGTGGCCAAAGTTATGGTGGAGGCTGTCCCGCTTGAAGTGCCTTCAAAGTGTGATGTGGAGATAGGACCATCGTGGGGTGAAGCAAAATAACCTTGAAACCCTGCACTTGCGGGGTTTTTCTTGCATTGTTATATATGTTCCTATATTATCGTAGATATATATTCCGGGGGCATCGGAGAGTTTTAATGGATACAACACGTTGGAAAAGCATTCTCGTACCACGCGAGGTGTATGAAGAGATAAAAGAACTGTCGAAAGCAGAAGGCCGAACCATCGGCGGACAGCTACGGCTAGTCTTTGAGTGGTACAAAGAAGCTGCTAAACAAAGCGCAGCCGTCGAACAAGACGACCAACAACGATGAATTACGACCTCATCGTCAGAGTAGTTGGTGGTGAAGGTTTCTTACCCGTAACGCGGGACAATCAAGGTTTTGGCTATCTACCCATCATCAAAGATGAACACGGTAAAGAGGTTTATCGCGGTGAGTTTAGACAATCAGCCACAGAAGCGTTGGAAGACTGCAAAAATAGGATGCCAAGGATATGCGATTAAGTGTTGCTTATCCCATACATTGGACCTATACTGTGTCTGAGCATGTGAATCATGTTCTCCGTAGTTGACCCTGACCCCAGTACGGTTGCCCCCGGCTGGGGTCATTCTTTTTTAGGAGTAGTAAATGGCAGATAAAATTTTTGTAAACGGGCTAAGAATACAAAAGCCACGCGACAATGCACCTGATTTTGTGAAAGCAAACATCAGCATAAACCGCGCAGAACTCCTTTCATGGCTCACGGAACAAACCGATGAGTGGGTAAACGCGCAAGTTTTAGACAGTAAAAATAAACCGGGTAACTGGTATGTGGAGGTAGACACGTGGAAGCCGAAAAGCGAGTAAGCGACATCGAATGGTCTTGGGCCGTATCAACCATCAATAAGGTGGTGAACGAGTCGCTAGATAAAGCCGAATGCGATGAAAGATTAAAACCCAAAGAACGTTTGCAAAGATCACTAGAGATCGAAAAAGCGTGGCAACGGATTTTACAGGGCTAACCCTAGAAGCCCTCTCATTTATGCTCTTCGGAGCATTTTTGGGGTTTATGTTCCGGGGTGCGTATTTGATTGTTCAAGACAAAGAACGAGAGTTTCAACGACGCAAAAAATTAAGAGAGGAAAACCATGAAAGCACTACTAACCATAGATGAAGTCTGCGAGGTAGCAGGCGTATCTAAACCAACCGTGTACCGAAAGGTCAAACTGGGTGAGTTCCCAGCACCTACTAAAGTACCAACAACCGCGACCCGCGGACCAAAGCTCGTCAATCGCTGGAAGAAAGGCGAGGTCCTAGACCACGTTAAAGCGCACAACGCAGCAGATGCCGCAGCAAATCCCCCAATAGAAGATACCGATACACACTGGTATGAATACGCTTCACCCGTCAAAACACCATGGACCGAAGAACATAAGTATTCGATCATGGCTGTAATAGGTGGATTGCTTGCAGGTCTAGCCGTCTGGCTGTTCAAGTAACTGGTGGCCCGACCCCCAGTCTTTGGTTCCAGAATGCGAAAACGCAAACCGGCTTTAGGAGTGCCAGAGGCCGGGCCGTCTGGGATTATCCAACATTCACGGCTCACGGTACATAGTTAACGGGGTTTCTGTATATATAGAGATATAAATAAGAAATAATATTTTTAGTGAAAATAGGTGTAACCGGTGTAACCGTGTAACCAGAGCAGTTAAACCCTTGTTATATATAGAGATATACAGTTACATAAGTAAGAAACAAAAAAGTAACCGTACTAAAGTTTATGTAACCAAAAGAGCAGAATTGCGTATAAGGGCTCAAAAAGTTTTTTCATTTATTTTTATTTTCTTGTCTATATATACTAAAGCGGGCTAAGTTGTGGCAAACTATCGTTTAATAACTGGAGAATTAAAATGCCCGCACCAAAGTCTGCACCACCTGCTGTAAAAAAGAAGGCAGGTAGGCCCCGCGCAACAAAAGCACAACCTTTGACCCGTAAGCAGGAACTGTTTGTTAAAGAACTGGTTTCTAAAGATGGGCAGATCACTATGAGAGAAGCGGCGATTAATGCCGGGTATCCTGTTAGCTCCGCCCACACTAGAGCGTATGAGCTAACCAATGCAAATATTAGCCCCCATGTTGTTCACGCGATCCAAGCATATCGTGCCGAACTGGATGAAAAGTTTGGGGTCAACTACCAACGCCATTTGCGAGACCTGCAAACCATTCGTGATATGGCATTAACCAACGGCGCATACAGTGCAGCCGTCCAAGCCGAATATAGACGCGGGCAAGCGCAAGGCGACATCTATGTAAGCAAGAGTGAAATAAGAACAGGCAGCATCGACAGTATGAGTAAGGATGAAGTCTTGAAAGCACTCAAGGAGATAAAACAAAGCTATGCCCCGATTACTATCGACGTTACTCCCGAAGGAGAGAGCAATCCCCAAAACCGCGACAAAGCGAGAGGCCGACTTCTGGAGGCAGATGAAGACGGGGATGGAGAAAACCGGACGCAACATTAAAGCGACTCGGTTAGAAACGTGGGCAATGCCCGGAGTGCCGGACGTAGTTTTGTTAGATGAGTTTGGTAATTTCCACTTTGTAGAATTGAAAGCAACCGCAGGCAATGCGGTAGATTTACGACCCCACCAAGTTGCATGGCTAACTAATCATGGGCACGGCAGTGTTTGGGTCATGGTTAAAAAGCACAAGACAAAAAATCTGCCAGAACAATTTTTTTTATACAAAGGTGCTGACGCAGTAGACCTTAAAATGGAAGGGTTAAAAGTTGATCCCTACCACCACGTGGAGGGTCGAGTAGATTGGTCAGAAATATTTAGCTTGATTTGTCCCACAACATCGCATATCATCCCATAGTCAATAAAACTACGGAGGTTAATATGACAGTATTAGAAAAAGACCGGTTTGATTCGAGCCGTTATGACCAACG